>ERZ791899.13-NODE-13-length-270764-cov-9.658464_pt1 | contig 270764 bp, 240 predicted proteins | sample MGYA00510151_ERZ791899 | MGnify/ENA primary metagenome ERZ791899 (study PRJEB30046, sample SAMN00792118) | human gut metagenome | study: EMG produced TPA metagenomics assembly of the A metagenome-wide association study of gut microbiota in type 2...
AGGTGGAAAGATCTCGTTGCGTCAAAGTGAAAATTTACGCTTGCGTCTGAGAAGCTTGATTTTTTTGCGGTTTTAAAAGAGAGGCACCGAATCCTGCATTTTTTCCTGTACCCTGCTTCACTTTGGGCGAAACTTCCCCAGAGGCTGACCATTATAGGTACAGGTGCTCAAAATCGAGGGGGAGAGAGAATCTGCTTTACTTTCCAAGGAGACGATGTCTAGCAGATTCAAGCAAAAGGCTGCTCCATTGTAATTAGAGAATGCAAGCGATGCTTACCAGCACCTTTCCCAGAGAAATTTGGTCTTAAAAGTTCAAAAAAAGAAGCCGCAACTTCCTCGCGAGCTAGCGTACTGGGTGAAGCGATTCTCACAACAGCCATGTTGGACAGACTGTTGCATCACAGTGAAATTAGCTTGATCCGAGGTGACGGCTACCGTTTTTTGAAGAAACGAAAGGAAGGACTTTTAACCTCATCCATGGCTGTTGGCACAGATTGATTAACAATCAGGAGATCAATTTAATCGACGTTTTTCGAAGGGAGCAGGCGGACATTTGGTCCTGCTCAGAGACTAAGCGGCCCTTGACACCAGCCTTGCCGTCTTCATCGGAGACGTAGGCGGCAATGCGGCTTTCGATGATCTTTCCGTCGTGTCGGATGCAGGAAATGGTTTCGGCGCGCAGCTGGGCGCGCTCGCTTGCGAGTTCGCCGTGGCCGCTTGCAAGAAGGAAGCACTCACGGATGTCGCTCGTGTAGCGGTTGGGCAAAATCGCCGACTTCGAGAGTCGAATCAGAGCGGGCGTGGGGCTTTCAAAGGAACCCTTGCCGGTCGGATAGTCCGCGCCGGTGATGATGGTTCCGGTGAGAATCGAGCCCGCTGGAATGTAGAAGTCCATCTCGCTCTTCTTCTTTTTCTTCGAGGCGGGTTTTGCCTGCGCCGTTTCATCAACGGGTTCTTCCACGACAGAAATCGTGAGCTTTGCGCGAGGTTTGCCCGGATCGTCCGCTGGGCGATCAAAGATGTTTCCGGAGACGTATTCCGCGGGTTCATGGGCTGAAGCCGAATCGTCGGGTGTTGATCCTGATCCGCGCGAGCCTTTGCCTTTTGCCTTTCCCTTGGCGTCTTCGGTGACGGTGGAACGGTTGCTGGCGTTGAGAGCGGCTTTGAGCTGCTGCATTTCGCTTGTGAGCGCATCGAACCGTTCGCGCCAAGCCTTGTCGCGGCCCTCTTCGTTTTTCATGACGTCGCGTTCGGTCTGCATGGCCTGCACGCGGTTTTCGAGCTGCCGGATCTTGCTTTCGGCGTGGCTCAACTGGCCTGAGAGGTTGTCCAGACCGATGCGCACGTTGGGCGTATCGGTGAGAACGGAGACTTCCTTGTCGACTTTGGGACGGTACGTGTGATCTTTGTCGTCGCCCGTATCAAGCGTGAGGTACAGGGTGCCGACAAACAATGCGACGGCAAGCCCCACGACGATCATCCACTTTTGCTGCGGCTTGATGGAGGCCGTAATGTTGTTCAGGTTCATGTCGCGCCTCCGCCTTATCGGTACTCACGTTCGATGAGGGGCTTGCGCACACGCTCGACATCCGGCTCTTCGTTGCCTTTTTTGGCGGCCAGATAGATTTCGGTTTTCTGGCCCGGACGCAGCACTTTGAGCGGCCAAGAGGCGACGGCAGCCGTTTGCCATGAACCGCAGTTGAGTTCCAGGAACTCAACCGGACGGTCCGAGACGTTTTCAATCACGCCGACGTAGAAGTTGAGGTTGTAGCCCTCAAGGGTTTGGCCGGGACGGAAGGTGAATTTCAGACCCGACTGCTTGCAGGTCGGGATTCGGTCGCGGCGCACCGTTTTGCGCATCGAGTAGCCGTCCGGAACCTGGCCCAAGGCGATCATGCGCATGGCCGACTTGATGGTTTCAACGTAGGGCTGGCCTTCTTCCCATTGACGCGCCGTTTCAAGATTGGCGGCTTCCGTATTGCCGCGCAGTTCGTCCATCACCTTGTCGGGGAAGTTGAATGTCACCTGACGAGGCGGAATGGCCTGCGGGATCATCGTCACGGAAAAAGCGATCTTTTCGTTGCCGCGTTCCGTGATGAATGTCGTGACGGCTTGGCGAGCGTCGGTTGTGACATACACAACGCCGTTGCGAACGCAAAGCTCACCGCATTCGCCCTTTTTGGTTCCCCCGGACAAGGACGAAGAGATCACCTGCGGGTTTTTAAAAGGCGTGATGATGCGGTTGGGATGCTCGCGTGAGATCGGAATGAAGACGTTCTCGCCCGGATTGACGCGAATCACGTTGGACTTGTTGATGCGAACCGGATTACCCGAGCCCGATGACGGGTTCTGGCTTTGTTCGGCCACGTCGGCAAGCTGTGCAGCAGCACGAGCCCGTTCTTCAGTCGTTGCCGTGTTGCGTAGGCTCGAAGCGTCGACCTTCGGTTCGGAAACATCCTTTTGAACGTCGATCCGTGCTTTGGCTTCGGGTTGGGCTTTGGGCTGGTTTTGGACTTGGGTCTGAGCTTTTGTCGGCTGCCCGTCGTTGGGACGATGAAAGCGAGCGGCATCTTCAGGTGCTGCATTGACGGTCAGACTGAGGGCGGCAATAACGGCGGCCGCCACCGTTTTGTTGATCAATCGCATGACTGCTTACTCCAATCTGGTAGCGGATTCGTCGGTTGTGCTGGTGTTGGCTGTGTCGTTGGCGTAGCGCGACTCTTTCTTTTCTCGTTCGCGCTCACGGGCCAGTTCGCTGCGCTCTTTCTGGTCTTGTGCTTCCAGAACGTCGCGGGTGCCGGCAGTGCCCTGATAGGTGTCCAGGCTCAGAATCACCGGCGCGTAGTTGTCGATCTTCAAAAGGAACTCGTAGGTGCGTTCCTGGCGCTTTTCGTTGGATAAGCTCGAGCCTTCGCGCGTGAAGGAGTAGCCGGTGACAAACACCTTTCCGGTGCTTTTTTCGTAGGTGACGCGGCGCGGTTCAAAACGAATGGCGATGCGCTGCTCTTTGAGCGTGCGGGCATTGGCGTCAAGGGAGTCCATGACGCGGTGGTAGATCTTCGGATCGAGTAGCGGGGCCAGACGATCGGAGATGAAGTCAACGTTTGCCGGAGTGACGTTGCCGAGCAGCTGCGCCAGAGCAAAGCCCCAGCTTTCCAGGTAAGAACGTGAGGCAGCGTTGCGAGTGACCTGAGCGTCGACCGTCAGCGTCCAGGGTTTGATCGTCACGATTTGAGGGCGATTGGCCATCGTGAAGACACAGAAGAAAACGATGATCAGCAGCCCGAAGATCACCGCACGGGAAAATCGCGCTTCGATCTGAAGTCCTTGAAAGCTTTGCAGGTATTTCTTGAGTTCCATGACGAGAAATCAGGGGAAGAAGATGCGGATGTACGGATTGATGAAGGAGGGAGAGCGCGTGAAGCCGAAGCCGTACCAGTAGAGGAGGTGGTACAGGTAGCCGTCGGCGTGCTGGTCGCGGAACTTCTTGTAGAAGTGACTCACGACAAAGCCGATGACGGTTGCGATGAAGATGTGGCCCATCAAAATGCCGACGCCCAGACCGAGCAGAATCGGCATGATTTCGTCGACGGCCCACAGCAAAAAATGCGGCGGTTCGTCGGCGTAAATGGGAATCTCGACTTCAATGGCCATAAACGCTTTGCTCCTTGACAAGTGACCGGTGCGCAGGCGTTTCGGCCTTGAGGATCAAGGCGTTCACGCACGCGATACCGCATGGTGCAAAGCGAGATCAGGTCGACTCCCTGCGTTTTTCGGCGGGCGGACGAAAAGCGGGCGGATGAAGGGGAGTGGGTGAAAAAAGGGGATTGAGGAGAGGAAAAAAGAGACAGGAGGGTTTTTCACAAAACTGTGGAAAAAGGTTGTGAAAAACGAAGAAAATCTTTCGACTACAGAGGGTTAGGAATGTGCCTAAAAAATAGGCAATAAGATGAGGCGTTGGAGAGGGCGAAAGGTGAGAGCTAAATGTTTTGGACTGACTCTTTTAGAGGTGTACTGTGTTTGCAATAAGTTTTGAGGAGGGCCGTGTGTCCGATAAAAAAAAAGGATCCGGAGCAGGAGTCCGAATCCTTGAATAGGCGATAAAGATTTGCCTATCAAGTTCTTGACCGTCAGGGGGTTCAGAAAAAAACACGAGGTTGGAATGAGGGCGTCAAGCGTGTATCGTTAACGGAAAACGGAGCAACTCGTTTGGTCGAAAGCTGGAACTTGTGGCTCGAGTAAAACGCATTTCTTTTGAACGAAAGTAACAAGATAAATCCCAAGATGAAGATTCATAAAATCTTATTGCCGATAATATTTGGCATTTTGTCGTCGCTGGCAAATGCTTCTGAAGTGTCGTTCGGTTTTAAACTTGGTCAAACCGAGCTAGATCAGGTGATTGAAGCATTAAAAGCTAAAAATGTGCAATATGAGATGACTGAAGATAATTGCGAAAATGGCTCAAAAAAATGTTTAAGAAAAATAATAATAAACGATAGTGAATATTTGGGGTATAAAGCGCGAAAAAGTTTGTATTTTAATTATACAAATAAATTAAGAATTTCACTGGCTCAGATTCGTGATGATCGTTTCCCTAGAGATTCGAATTCTAAGTTTATGCAAATCGGTAAAAAAATATCAGACTTACTCTATAAGGAAGGAATCAAATTTAAGAGTAAATTGAATTATTCGATAAATTTCCCTGAGGGGCAAAAAAAGGGGACGTTTGTCAGAAATTTTTGTGATTTTGATGAGAAGAAAAACAAAGATTTCCTATGTGTGACTGTTATGTCACAAGAACCACATAGTCTTCTAACAGTCATAGCATCTGTTGCTGATACAGATCGACTGCGATCAGATGTTTGGTTTTCTTCAGCAGATTACTGGAGAGGAATATGATGAAAACTAAAGCGCTGTTCACGGTCGCCATGCTCTATGTTGTGCTGATCGGATGCAGTAATGATTCGCCCTCGTACAAGATTTTGGGAATAGAGTTAGGCAAGACCACTGGCGAAACTCTTATTTCCTATTTTGACAACAAAAAAATTGAGTACGAATTCGAAAGCATTGAGAATCCGTGGCAATCTGAAATCGGAAAGCCGAAAGCAGAGTCACGGTTTAGTGCCTCTCACAAATGTTTTGACATTTACGGCGCAAGAGATGAAGGAGCAAGGATAGGGAATCTAGATAAAAATGTCCGATTTTGGATTGAGGGATCTGATCCTAAGAGCCTTGTAACGGATATTGAAATTAAGCTTCAAAACAACGATACGGTTATCGAGTCATATCTGGAAAGCCTTAAAGGGCAGTATGGCTGGCCGATTGAAACGCACAAATTTAGTGCGCCCGAAAAGGAAAGGGAAATTTGCGACTGGATATGGTATCTGGATTCGCTTAAGGTGACCTTGTCAAGGCCGGGGGATGCCGTTTTGAAATTTGAGTATGACTCAAAATATAAAGAAGGTGTTCGATATAACGAGGCAGATAAAATTTTTGAGAACTAGTTATTGAGGTTCAAATTTTGGACTGTCAGAGAGAAAGCCGACAACTTCAAGGAGGAAGATAATGTACTTCTATTGCATGTACTGCGGCCATAAAAATGGGACGATTTCGGGGCTGACAATCTGCCGTTGTCGTAACAGCCCTACGGGCAGATGCGTTCCTTATGAGGGACAAGAAAAAAAACGCTATATATGCATGTACTGCGGCCATCAAAATGGGACGATTTCGGGACTGACAAGCTGCCGTTGCCGTAATAGCCCTACGGGCAAATGTGTTCCTTATGCTGGGGACGAGAAAAATAAGTACACGTGCAAGTATTGTGGCCATCAAAATGGGACGATTTCGGGACTGACAAGCTGCCGTTGTCGTAATAGTCCTACGGGCAAATGTGTTCCGATGTGACTAATCACTAAACGCCAAATCTTTCAAACGTCGGCGTCGTTCGAGCACGATTTCAGTTTAGGACTTGTCGCTTTTTTCGACTGCAACTGAAAATATGCTTCTTGGGCCAATGCATTCAAAATAGCGCTCAAAGACTGGCTGGAGCATAGCGAGCGATGCCTGACGCAGTCATTTTCCACCAGCGAGACAAACGGCGGAGCATGTCGTGCTCGGTTTTTGAAGGCCAATCCGGTTGTTGTGCGAAGACCTAACTTGCTCCTTGTCAGTTGGCTAATAGAAGAAGTCTGTCAGCATCTTGCGGCGGTCTTCGCGCACTTGGAATCGACGCGATTGTTCGACGTTCACACGTTTTCTGGTTTCAAAGCCCAGTTCCAGCGTCTTGTTCGTCACGAGTTCCAAGTTGAAGACGTAATGGTTTTCGTACTGAAAGACATGAGGAACCTTGCAGGTGCCGGCATAGACGGTGCCTTGACGGTTATTGATCGCCTGTAGTCGCTTTGAGTAGTCGAGCTCGTTGATGTTGCCCGTGGGATTGATCTTGGCCTCGGTTGCGATGTTTCGACAGGTCTCAGCATTGTTGAAGCGGCCTTTGAGCGCTTCGTCGACAAGCGTCTGAGTGGCGTTGCCTTGCGGAGAGAGAACTGCGCTTGTCAGCACACCTGTGATCGGATCGAAACTGAGCGAATAGTGGGCTTCAAAAGGAAACGAGAAGCAGGCCCCGACGTACTCTTGCTCAAAGTCGGTGTTGAACTGAGCGGGCGTACACATGACATTGTTCTGTTTTTGCAGAATGTCTGCCATTTCCCTTGTCTGGGTTTTGCCGACCGTCAGATCACCGAAGGCGATCTGCGTGAGGTCGGCCTTCACGTAGCGCTCGAATTCGTCAAGTTTCTGGGGCTGAATGACGCTCAGGCGAATCCAGGTTCCCGAGTCGGTGGCTCGCCCCTGGCTCAGTTGCAGATAGGGCGAATCCACACCTTTGACGAAAATCTCTTCGTAAGTATCCGAGTTGCTTTGGATAGCTTTTTTTAGCTTGTTGTAAAGCGCATCGGACTTGTTCCGTTCGTTGGACGGAAAGTAGATTTCGATGCCCGAGAGGAGGTGATTGCTGGGCAAGTAGGAAAAAAGAACGGTTCCGGCAATTCCGCCCGGGAACTTGGCTTGCGAACACACGATGCGTCCCAGGCCATTAAATTCGGTGACGGCCTGGCACTTGGAGTGACGAGCCAGCAGATCGTCAGCACGAGTCGAGAGCAGCGTGATGCCGGCAATCGGGAAGCGTGCGCCCTCGAATGTTTTTGTAAAGAGTGCGCTGGGTTGGGTGTCGCTCTTTTGAACCGTCGTGTGTCCGGCTGCGGCATGGCTCAAGCAAGAAAGAAAGCCCAGACAAGAGGCAAGAGCAAGAGCGGCGGCGCAGTGCTTCAGACCCGTCTTCAGGGTACGGGAACTCTCAAAACAAGTAGATGTTTTCAGCATTTTCGAAATCTTTGTCACGGAATTAGAGAAACCAAAACCTGCTTTTCGTTTTCAGATTTGCTTTTGGATGTTGGCGACGGCTAGACCCAAGCAGCCCAGCGAGAAGACCAGCAGTGAAAACAGGATGAGCGGTTCGAGCGGAAACGGCAGAAAGACAAGCACGATGGCAGAAAGGAATGCAAAACCGCCAGCTTGCCTTGATAGGTGGTTGATGACGGGACTTGCGTACTCAAAGCCCGTTTTTTTGATTTCGCGCGACCAGTAGCCGAGAATGAGACTAGCAACCGCAAAAACGCCCCAGAAGGGGGTAAAGAGAAGCAGGAAAGCCACGCGACGCAAGGTCCACCACATCAAATCGAGCAGCACATCCACTCGGCCTTCCCACCAAGACATGGCTTTGTCGGCCAAATCGTACTTGGAGAGCTCTTCGCGTTCGGCATCTGTCGGTTTGAAAGACTCTCGCAGATTTGAAGCGGTTTGTGCGGGCATCAACGCATAGTACATATCCGCCGTAAAGGCGTTGACGCGCTCGAGCGTTGTGCGGCCGTAGTTGGCCTCAATGCGCCGGGCTTCGACAGCTGAGAGCGAGTCGATGGTTTTGCCGGGCATCAGAAGCATGCACAGCACAATGAGCATCAGCGTGGCAAAGATGAAGTAGCCAACGGATACGTGTTCTTTTTCGGCCATAGTAAGCGAATCGTTTGCGATAAAGAGGTTTCAGGCCACGCGGGAGAAGAGTTCGGCTCCGCGTGAAAACTCAGCCGAGAAGATGCTTCCGTAGGCGCTCTTTCTCAGATGCGCGATGACTTCGGGCGTCGTGATGCGGTACAGGATCACGGCCCGAGCCGAATAGCGGCCCCAGTCAAAGGCGTTTGTGAAGTGTCGAATCACATAGGTGTATTCCGGAGCCGTGAGAAGGTGGTTGATCGCAAGCGACAAAAACACGGCGACCTCTTCTTCCCGAGCCGGAGGCAAGCTTTGCCGATTGCTGGTGTCGATTTGATTGAGTATGCCGAGCATGGCGTTGCAGGCACCGTTGGCGCTCATAAAGCCCGTGAGTTCGCGCATCGTGCGGATCATCACCGTGCGCAGCAGATGGTTTTGTTCCAGTTTGTCGGAAAGTTTCCCTTCTTCTTTGGCAACCAAATCGACCAACTCGGCCGCGCTCCAGGGCTGTCCTTCGGGGTTTCGAACTGTGCGTAGTTTCATCGTCTGTATTCGCTCTTATTGGTGAGAATCAGCGGGAAACGTCCTTTAATGAGATGGGTGCCCGAGATGATCCCGATGTACTGAAGGTTCGGGAGCATGCCGAGCATTTCGGGGGTAAACAAAGGGGCTTCTTTTTCGGTTTGGCATTCGGTAACTGAGCCGCCCTTGGGGATGGGGTCTCCGGCCGAAGACGAAATGCCTTGAGAGCGTTCGACGTTGGCAATGCGCGTCTTGGGGATGATGCCCGCGACGTACTGCTGCGTTTCGCCATCGACGCAGCGCAGAATGATGCGGTTGTTGAGGTTGGCCAAAAGCTGCATGGCCTGAGCTTGAGACCCCATCTTGCTCGCGAAGTCGGCAATCGTCTGTGTGGCGACAAACGCTCTCAAACCGGCACCGCGCCCCTTGTTGAGGATTTGCAAAAACGGAGGACAGCTGATTTCGCTTGCTTCGTCGACAAAGACATTGACGGGAATGCGCCCGCCCGCCGAGCGTTTCTTTTCCGAATAGACATCCTTGATCGGAGCAAGGAGCTTGCCCATCAACGATTGTTTCTTCGGAGCTTCCTGTTCGGTGCCGTAGTTATATAAGGATCCGGCAGTGCTGGCGAGATCCGACAAGAAGAGGGTGCCGATGGCCGAGCCCACCATGCTGTTTGACAGCGAATCCAGACCCACGTAGACGACCGAATTGTTTTCAATGAGTCCCTTGGTGTCGTACCAGATCTGACGGCTTTGTTCGTCTTCGTCTTCGGCAGGCGAGAGAAGGTTTTCAAGCGTGCCGCTGGTGAGCATCGTGAGCGTCGGCAGCAGCGACGTGATCATCTTCGAGAAATGCTCTTCGGGGTGCGTAAAGAGCTTGATCAGATCGTCGATGTCGGAGCTGTGCTGCAAGTCCGGCACATTGCGGTAGATCTCAATCATGGCGCTGATGAATTTCACCGTGATGCCTTTGCTTGCGTCGATCTTTTGATAGAGGTCGTAGGCGGTCGACGAGTTCGCCTTGAAGTAGGCAAGCAGTGCGTCATGCACGAGGTCGCCCAAAACGCCTGAGCCGGTTCCCGTGAGGTAGTGCTTGATCAGGCTCAGTGAGGGGCGCTTGCCCGTCATCATCAGGCCGTAGCAGATGGTCGACATGGCCTGAAAGGCAAAGCTCGTAAACGCCGCGCTGGTGCCGCCTGAAGGCAGCAGTGCGCAGATGCGCGAAGCCAATTCCGTGTGATGCGTGAAGTTGGCAAGCAGATTGATGCGAATGCTGTTTTCCGGAAAGCCCGGGTGGAAACTGACGAAGTTGTGACCGCGCCCCAAAGCTTCGCAGGCACGCTTGGCTTTGTTTTTGAGATCCGCGTCGCCCTTGGGATCCAAAATGATGACGGCTTCGCCTCTCAAAATGGCTTGACTGATCAACAAGTCAAAACAGCGCGTCTTGCCCGCGCCGGTTGTGCCAACAATGAGCGTATGACCTTCGGCGTGCGAAATCGGCTGAAAGATGTCTTGCTCTTCGTCACCCAAAGCATGAATCCACTCTGCACCCTGCACGTCGAGAATCTTGTTGACCTCTTCGATATACGCGCGGTAGGCATGCATGGGCCGCAGCAGGCACAAAAGCTTGTTGCGTCGCCAGAAGCGAAAGAAAAAGAGAGGGCCAAGAGCCTCACGAGTGACGTTTTGCCAATTGCGACCGAGCATGTCGTAGGCAAGCTGCGCTTCGGCCTGTCCCCACGTAAAGCCTTTTCCGAGCCACATGTCGTTGAGGTGCGACGGATTCTGCGTGAGGGTTTTGAGTTCCTCGAAGTCCACTACCGGCAGATCAGTACCGGCCAGACGCATAGTGCGGTTGAGCCGTTCGGCGGCGGCCGGAAACGTCGTAAGAATCATCACCCCGCAGATCAGCTGAAACATCAGCGAGAGCATTGCCACCTCGTACTTTGCGCCGAGGATGGAAAAGTAGATCATGCCCGCAAGCCAAAGAAAGACTTGGCGCAGTTCATAGTTTTCTCGAAACGTGCGAAATCGGTTGCGGACGGCTTTCATACGAAGGGGACCGGAGCGAACTCAAAACGAAAAAGATCCCGATCAAGGGATCGGAGAGTTGTATTGGAACAAAAAAGCGGAACACAGCTTTGTGGAAACCACCCCCGGTATTCGCCTGCGCTGCAAAAGGACGTACTCAAAGCGCGCCGCTGTGTCCGCTTTAGGTTCTACTTCTAGCAAAACGCGCTGAAAGAGCAGGGTGGTTTTTTCGTGCGGCGGGCGAAAAGGGGGAGGGGGAGATCACGAAGTGCTAGCCCAAAAGAGACGCGAAGAAGAGCGAGCGGGCTTAGTCGAATACACAGAGACGTTGGAAAATGGAATAGCAACGCTGGAAATGAAGAACGCGGAATTGGTCAAACAGGTAGAAGGCCACGATCGCAGATGGATTGACTTTTCGGAGAGTTTCATGCCGCCAAGACCGAGGCGGCCACTGCCAAGAATCGCGCAGAGCGCCTGCAGGAAGAATTCGCTGCTCTCAAGCAGCAGCTAAAGGAAGAGAGAGCCGAAGCACGCAAGGTTGCGTACGAACTAACGCAGGAAAAGGTGAATTGTGCGCAAGCGCAATCGGCTCTTGAAGCTTTCAAAACCGCATTGAAGCCTCCGAAGGCTTAACCGACGAAACGGCCTATCAATGCAATCGGATGCCCAGAAACGGCAAAGAATTGCCCACACGGGCAAAACCACACGCTAGATAAAAACGCGAGGCGGCCTCATCGATCGGCTCTGTGAGAAAGATCGCCGCGGCTGTGATTTCCGAGGCCCGGCGGGCGTTTTCAATCGCATGGCGCAAGAGAGAGCGGCCAATACCTAACCCCTGAAAGTTTTTGGAAACGGCCAGCCGTCCCAGCAATATAGCGGGAATAGGATCCGGCATATTGCGGCGCAGGACAGCTCGAGTTCCTTCGTGAGCCATACAGTGGTTTGCCAAGGAGTAATAACCAGCAACAGAGCCGTCTTTCGCAACCAGAATAAATGTACGGCTGCCGCCGCTTAGTTCGTTGTTTCTTGCTCTTTGCTCAAGCCAAATGTTGAGCGAAAGTTTCCCGCAGTCAAAGCCGCGCAACTGTTCGTCGCTCGCAACAGAAAGCGGATAGATGCCATCCAAGCCCGGAACTTCAATTGTCATTTTGGCTCCAGGGGTAGGGCGTATTCATCGTTTTGGCAAGTTTCTCTTGAACGTCAGTCGGTGTGGGTTGATTCAAAAAGTCCAACACCTCGTCAAACTGCTTGTCGGACAAGTAGGTGATCTTGCGATCAAGCTGAGAGGCAAGGATCGATTCCAACCCTTGGATAATCAGGTCTGTTTTAGACAAATGACTTGCTTGAGCCAGTTCATCTAGCCGTCTGGCCGTGAACTCCGGAAGACGGACGGAAATCGCTACACTCATTAAGACTCCTATTTTGCGTCAATGTTTTACCGAATTGTATATCAAAAAGCAATACACAAATGCTGAAAATCTATGGTGAGACGGTCAAGGCGGAGTACGACAAAAAGGATCGCTACGGGCGAATCCTTGGCACCGTTTATCTGGGCGATCGCAACGTCAACTTGGAACAAGTTACCGAAGGTTGTGCCTGGTACTACCGGCACTACGCGCGAGATGTGGATAGAGCGCTTCGCAGAGCCTATGCCGAAGCCGAAAGCGAAGCGCAATCAAAGCGTTTGGGGCTTTGGAAAAAGTCTGATCCGGTGCCGCCCTGGGAATTTCGGAAGCAACAACGAAATCGCTGACAGAAGGGAATGATCCTCGCGAGGCGAGGAAGCAAAGCAGAAAGCTGCATTCTCACACTTGACAAGCTTTCAGGGGGGGGTAGAGTCGAACTAGCGTGTTTACCTTTTTTAGGGAGGTACTATGAAACGACGCACTTTGATCTCAACGGCTCTGCTTTCAACCCTCGCCATGCCGGCTTTTGCGGCCACAACCGCAAATATGCCCATGCGCAAAACCGAAAATCGCATGATGAGTGAAAAGGAGTGCTGGGATTTGATTAATGAAGTCGAGTACGCAGTCGTGTCGACTGCCGATGCAGACGGTATCCCCTACGGCGTTCCGGTTTCAACTGCCGTCACTCCCGACAAAAAGATCCTTTTCCACGGTGTATTGGTCGGACACGGGCGCAAGTACGAAAACATCAAGGCCAATCCCAATGTCTGCCTGACGTTTGTGCGCGAAGTAGACAAACGCGAAAAGGGACTCAATATTCAGGCCGACTCTGTCGTTGTCCAGGGCAAAGCCCAGATCGTTGATGATCCGGACGAAAAGATCAAGCTCATGCGCGTTCTATTGAAGCCGCACAACGAACAAGCCACTGCCGCCGACATTGAAGCCAAGCTAAAGAAGAGCGAGCTTGGAATTAAAGGCACGTTGTCCTTCTACGTTGTGACTCCGACCAAAGTCACTGGCAAGTCGGTCAAGCACAAGAGAATCAATTGAGTTCTGATTTAAAAGCCCCGGAGTCGTGTTGGTTCCGGGGTATTTTTAGGCCTTCGGGTTCCAGGTTAAATGTGAACTAGCTGTGAACACATTCCACGTTTATGCCGAAATACTGATACCAATATGTCCACTCGGCATGCGAGACCGAAGGCTCAAATGTCTTAAACCAATTAACGAAGTCCGCCGCGTGCGGTTTTAGCATTGTTTCATGCCTTACCACGAGAGATTTTTTCCAAGGCTGGCGGTGCCATCCGTCGAGTACAGGGACTAACTCGTGCTTCTCCAACCGATCTCTGGCAAAACCAAGAGCCAAATCCAACACGATGCCTTGTCCTTGAAGACAGGAGAGCAGAGCAGGGTAGTAGCTTGTGACAACCGTTTTCGGTTTTTTGATTGGCTCTGACACAGCTCTTAGATCTGGTTGCGACCCAAGCGTATAACGCTGCATTGTTCCGAGATCAAATATGGTGTCATCTCGATACAGAGTCGTGCATAAGCCGAATGATCTACTCTTTATCAACAACAGGGTGTGATTCGCAAGATCTTCGGGTGCATGCGGTGTTCCGTATTTGGCCAAGTACCGAGGACTTGCAAGGGGAAGATTGGCACATGTTCCCAGTGGAATGACTGTTAAATCCGGATGTTCCACGGGGTAGGAGACAACGGCAATATCAACCGTGCCGTCCAAAACGGCTTGATGTGTTTGATCTGCAATGATCTCGAGTCGGAGATGGTTGTGGTCGTCTTCGTATTGGTGCAGTGCGCTCATTTTGGCGCTGTTAATGGAACCGGTTCCCAAAGAGATTCGCAGAGCTGTTGAATCTTCTTCATGCACATGCGCAATTTCACTTGTTAGCCCTGCCTGTGCAGATAAAAGCCGCCGGATTTTTGGCAGAAGCCGCAGAGCATGCAAAGTTAATGTCTTGGGGCGAGTATGCCGGTTAATCAGCTGAATTCCAGTGGCCTGTTCTAGTTTCACCAACGTCTTGGAAGCAACCCACAACTCGACTCCGCAAGCTTGGGCTGCCGCCGTTAAAGAGCCGTAAACCTCAAGTTCTGACAATAACTTCCAGCCCAAGATCGGTGAATCTGAATGAGTTGAATGCATGGTTGCGCCCTACCGAATTTCTTTGTTGCCATTTTGGCAAGTTTGAGATCGAAATCAAGTGTCATGTAGCAAGGGTATTTCGTAGACTGCAATTAAGGACAGCTCACCTTTGTTGATTTGAGCATCTCGCACAAAAGGAGAAGAGTATGACAACAAGACGACAATTTCTATTAGCCAGTGCGAGCGCATCTACTTTGCTAGTTGGCTCCGGCGTCGCTCATGCAACCCAAAAATCTATGAAATGGGACAAAACAACCGATGTTTTGATCTTTGGTGCCGGTCAAGCGGGTTTGTGTGCTTCCATGGCAGCTCGAGAAGCTGGTGCCGATGTGATTTTGTGCGAAAAGGGTGCTTTCTGCGGTGGGCATACAGGGATGAGCGGAAGCGGTTACTACATTGGCGGTACTGAGATTCAGAAGAGGGCTGGCATTGAAGATTCTGTTGAAATTAATTGGAAGGACACCGTTGACCGCGGATTGAAGACCTACCGCTTCATCAAGCGTGAAACTGCTGTACCCCGCCGCGTATACGACGAAGGTGTTGCCGGAATGCAATGGTTGCAGAAGCATGGTGTCAAATTCATGCCCAATCCCGTACAGGGCATCGGCAACCGCAAACGTGTTCATTACGTGGCCCCAGGTTACAAGAAAGGATCGCCGGTTCTGATACAGACCCTTTTGGGCGAAGCAAAGAAGCTTGGCGCAACCGTTGAAACCGAAATGGCTTTAGTCGCGCTTATTACGGAAACCGGTCTGCCGACATTGGGTGTAAGAGTGGTTGGCGCTCAGGTCAAAAACGCCGATGGCAAACTCTTGAACATTCGTGCGAAGAAGGGTGTTGTGCTTGCTACGGGTGGTTTTGCCAATAGCCCGGAACTCGTGAAGCGTTTCCATCCATACCTTGCAGGTGTTCCATCCTTGGGCTCCAAGCTCAACACAGGCGATGGCATCGTGGCGGCTCTAAATCTTGGTGCCAATATGATTGTTGAAACGAACGGTTTTGGCATGAATATGCTCTTTGTCGGGACGCATAAAGGCCAATCCATGGGGCTGCCAATGACGGAAGCTCCGCTGATTGTCGTGAGCAAGAAAGGGCAGCGTTTTGAAGATGAAAGCAAAGGCTATCTTGCCGCTTGCCACAAGATGACGGAAAAAGGCATCAAGATTGCCAATTGGGTTTTTGATGATAAGAGCTATCAGCAATTCAAAGACACTTGCCTGAAACCCATGTTTGAGACGGAAGTCGTCAACAAGTACGACTCGATTGATGCGTTAGCGAAAGGCGAAGGTATTGACGTAAAAGCGCTGAAGGAAACGGTAGAACGTTATAACCGTGACGTTGCTGCGGGCAAGGATAGCGTAATGGGACGAACGAAATTGTTGCAGACCATCGATAAGCCGCCGTTCTACGCCTTTGAGTGCGGCCCCAAGATTTACACTTCCTACTCAGGCATTGAAATCGACCGTGAAGCTCATGTGTTGGATACCCGAGGGAAAATCATACCGGGTTTGTATGCAGCTGGCGACGTTGCAGGTCATATTGCCTATCAATGCAATCTCGGTGGCGGCGGCATCAGCGGCATCTCAATGGCAACCGTGTACGGCAAAGTTGCTGGAACGAACGCTGCCAAATCCGCGTAACTTTCTTTTCGACTTGAAATGCCGAGAGCAGTATTAGCTCTCGGCTTGCGGAAGCCCGTCAAAAGCGGGCTTTTCTTATTTTTTGCTGTGATTTTCTGCCTCTGTCCAGATCGGAAACCACAGCTTGACCTTTTTGCGTGCGTCTTTGCTGAAACGCACTGAGCCGTTGGCCGCAGTTTGGTATTCGTCGATCTCAGTCAACATCTGGATCTCCCACACGCGGCCGACAAGTTCTATTCCGGAAAAATTTTTAAGAATTTCCGGATTGGCTTTGTCGTATACGTACCGAAATGAGCCGTCTTCCAACGGTTCAACGATGGCAATATCAAAGCCTTTGCTTCTGTTGGCTCTCCGGAAAACATAAATTCCGCGCTTGTTTACTTCGGTTTGCCGCTCGTTCACCAAGAGTCTTGCCCCCTTCGGAACGTCCGGGTCGAGCGAAGCATCCATCGCAATGATCAGAGGTCCGGCGATGTTCTTACCGCGAACCTCAAACCGTTTTTCATCAAAGTAGTCGATGGTGATGTCTTCCGTTCCCGGTCCGTGAGCGAAGCGCGTCGTGGTGTTTACCGTTTCAAAGTCCTTATCCATAGCGCTAACTTCCTCAATTGCGATACCTGCGCCCGGAACCAACCAAGACGCCTTCGATCTGGAAATCATCGTATTCGCCGGGACGGATGACAGGGTAGTTCCCGGAGCTATTTTGCGGATGCAGTTCCGGCTGGCCGTTAGCGAATTTCAAGGTCTTGAGCGTGAATTCCCCTTGCAGGTAGGCAAGCACGATGTCGCCGGGCCTCGGTTCAATAGAGCGATCAATCATCAGGATGTCGCCCTCGAAGATGCCCGCATCAATCATGGAGTCGCCTCGTGCCTCAATGATGAGTGTCGCATTGCGGTTTTTCACGAAGTAATCCGTGAGCGACAAATCATTTTCGGCATAGTCCGCGGCAGGTGACGGAAAGCCGCACTGAACCGTCAGGTCTATGAACTTGATGCCTTCGGACTCTTCAACAGGGCGAGCGGGAGCCAGTTTCTTGAGCGCCATTGCCCGCTTCGTTGCCGCTTCAAGCAGGGGTCTCATAAAGCTTGCGCCACCCAGTGACTTGCAGGTATCGGCAAGTTTCTTGGTGACTCGTACCTGTAGATTTGTATCAAGCAGATCTGCCGTCAAACGGGGCCGCCCAATCGGCTTGTGTTCTTTTGCCGGACGTTGTTTCATGGCTTTTCCCAAGTTGTAAAAAATTTGTGTTTTGTATACAGATGCCTTACCCTAGACCCTACGATTATTCGTATGCAAATATCGATGTCTATCTTTCTTCACCTTGATGGCAATTCCTTCTATTGCAGCTGTGAGCGCATTTTCCGCCCGCAGCTGCGCGGCAAACCTGTTGTTGTTCTCTCCAACAACGACGGGTGCATCGTTGCACTCACCAAGGAAGCCAAGGCTGCTGGACTCAAGCGCGGCATGCCGCTTTTCAAGGTCAAAGACATCGTTGAAGCACACAAAGTCACCGTCCTTTCGTCGAACTACGAGTTGTATCAATCCGTCTCCAACCGGATGCAACGAACCATAGCCAACATGGTGCCAAGACTCGAGTCCTATTCAATCGACGAGGTATTTGCCGACCTCACCGGTGTTGAAGGCGAAGATCCGGCAAAGCTCACCTCCCTTGCTCAGGACATTCGAGGCCGCGTGCTCAAGAGGGTGGGCATCCCGACGTGCGCAGGCATCGCGCCCACGAAGACGCTTGCTAAGCTGTGCAACCATTTTGCGAAAACTTACCCATGTTTTAACGGCGTGGTCAATTGGCTTGAACTTTCTGAGGAACGCCGCAACAAAGCAATGTCAATTACCCCGATCAAGGAGATCTGGGGCATCGGTTCCCGGAACAGAGAGAAACTTGAGGCAATGGGCGTGAAAACTGTGCTTGATTTTGCCCGGATGGACTCAGCACTCATTCGCAAGCGCTTCACTGTCGTATTGGAGCGCACTCAGCGAGAGATCCGGGGCGTCTCCTGCATCCCTTTGGACGAACACCATGAGCCGAAACAACAGATCGTCAGAACGCGCAGTTTTGCCACGGCCAGTTCCGACATCGGAACAATCCTTTCGGCTGTGTCGGTTCACATGGCCGAAGCCGTCAAGGTACTGCGCCAGCAAAAGAGCGCGGCCAAAATGGTAGGTGTGATCTTTTTCACAGATCCGTTCATAGCGAACGAGCGGCATCACTCCGTCTTTGAGTCGCGTCCTTTGCCGCATGCCTGCGCTGACATTCTGACGCTTACAGAGGCCGCTCACGCCCTTGTTCGAGAATTCTTCAAAGAAGGCTGCGCCTACAAAAAAGCGGGTGTTGTGCTTGCAGATCTGATTCCGGCCGCCCAATCCCTGATTCCAGAAACGCTTTTTGATGGAGACGAAATCGAATTGTTGAAACGCCGGGAGCGCATGCAAGCCTCAATTGATGCCGTCAATGAAAAGTTCGGAGACAAGGTCGTGACTTTGGCAAGCGCCAAGATCAATTCGGATTGGGCGATGCGCAGAGATCATCTTTCGCCGTGCCCAACGACGAATTGGGATGATTTATTGAAGGTGAATTAATCGGAGATCAAGAATAGCGCTGCGTCGGCAACTTTCAGCACTTCCTGGTATTGCATCCCGTTTTTGGCATTAATGGACATGCCGCTGATCATGGCAAGAAGAGCCTGAGCGACAACATCCGCTGGCAAAGTCAATTTCAATTGGTTTGAGGCTTGAGCTTCATTCAGGCGTTTGAGGAACAAAGTCTGTAATCCAATCCGTTTGGACTGACTCATCTTACTAACGCTTCCGTCTCGTTCTGAAGCTGTAATCGCAATGAGACAACCGAGTGCGTCACTGTTCGCAGTCATTATTTTGGCTGCCCCGGAAAAGAAGTCTCTCAGGGCTTCTTTAATGTTTGGAGTGCTTTCAAATTGCTCCAGCAACGGCTTCCAATAGATCGCTTCGTAACGTTCTAAAACAAGCTCGAAAAAGCTGCGTTTTGTCCCAAAAGCCGCATAGAAGCTTGCCGGGCCAATATTCAGCAGTTCACAAATCATTCCGATGCTAGTTGCTTCATAGCCGTTTTTCCAGAACAAAGAGATACATGCCTCTATGGCTTTGTTTCGGTCAAAGGTGCGAGGTCTGCCTTTTTGTCTAGGAGTAATTGCCTTGGAAAGATTTGTCGACACATCTAAATCCCAAATGTTCCTGAGGGCTTGCATTTTAGCGAACTTGCGTGTAAAAAGTGTAGTGAATTGTTTAATACTCACTCTAAAAGGAGAATCAGGCCATGACGATGATGCGCTCTCAACTGACATTAACGGCTACAGCTGCGATTTTGTTCGCGCTGTCTTCCGGTATCAGTGCAGCAGTCCCTTCTTTCCAACCAGGCACGTATGAAGGTGTTGGAACAGGACGTAATGGCGAAGTTAAGGTCAAAGTGACTGTCAGCAAGAACCGGATTGAGTCGATTGATGTTGTTTCTCACAAAGAGTCCGCCGGATTGTCCGATGCTCCAATCAAAAAACTCCCGAAGACAATTGTTGAAAAACAGAGCTTGGCTGTTGATGCCTATTCAGGTGCGACACTGAGTAGCAAAGGTGTGCTTGGCGCTGTCCAGGATGCTTTGAAAAAAGCGACTCCTGACATTAAGCCATTGTTGGCAGCTGCGGTTGCAGCGCCAGCGATCAAAGAAAAAGACCAAAATGTTGACGTGTTGGTGGTTGGCTCAGGCGTGGCTGGCATGATGGCTGGGTTGGCTGCCGCAGAACAAGGGGCAAATGTTCTGATTCTCGAAAAACAAGGAATGTTGGGGGCCGGTAACTCGATGACCATTTCAACAGGCATCGCCGGCGGCGGCTCCGCGTTGATCAATAAACTCGGCATAAAGAACCATTCGGCGGAGGAATACGCGGACTTCCTCATCAAACAGGCTCGTGATCGAAAGATTCCGGTTGACGAAAAGAACGTTCGCACTTATGCATTGCGATCAGGTGAAGTGATTGATTACCTGATGAAGCTTGGGGTTCCATTCACAAAATTCGAAACCTTCAACTGGTTCCATCTCACTGAAGACGGTTCAGCCCCCGGTCCGCACATCATCAAAGCTTTGTCGGCGAAGCTTGAGGCCGACAAGATTCCCTACAAACTCAACAACCGCGTCACAAATCTGATTGTGACGGACGGCCGCGTCACAGGTGCTGAAGTTGACAGTAAAACGGGTTCCTACAAAGTTCATGCCAAAGCTGTAGTCCTTGCGACAGGCGGATATGCTGCGAATGCAAAACTGGTCGCAAAGTATGCTCCCGAGTGGATAAATCGGCCCACCACAGGCTCGATTTCAAATACCGGTGACGGCTTAATGATGGCCGAAAAAATTGGTGCCCAGAAAGCCACTATGGATGCATACAAAACCAATCATTTGTGCCACCCGCTCAATGCGACCGACGGTATTTCATTCACAGCCATCAAAGACTACGCGGTGTTAGTCAATCACGAAGGTGTTCGCTTCATGGATGAAAGCATTCCATCTCCGAATGAAAAATCCAGAATTATGATGAAACAAACTCAGCATGAGGCTTATGCGATCATCGATCAGTCGGTAATGGACAAGTTGCGCCTGATGAGAAATTACGCTGATGCAGGGTACTTTGTTAAAGCTGATACGCTGGAAGGACTAGCTGATCAAATAAAGGTCGACAAAACGGCGTTTGTCAAAACCATGAAAAATTACATTGACATGGTCAAGCAGGGGAAAGATTCGGAATTCAATAGAAAACTGATTCACGGCTTCGGCAAGGCCCCCTTCTATGCCTCACTGGTAACACCGGCAATGCAAGCTACGTCCGGCGGCATCAAAACGGACGAGAATGCTCAAACCTACTACGAAAACGGCAAGCCCATTAATGGTCTGTACGCTGCCGGAGGCGTCTCCGGGCACGGAACCTATTCAAACGAAGTGGGTTGGGCTGCCGTCCGAGATCTTGCATTTGGACGTATCGCAGGAACGAATGCGGCCAAATTTGCAAAGACTCAAAAGTAACGGCATCTCATAACCTAACATAAACATTGCCCGGTGCCTCAGCATCGGGCTTTTTTCGCTTATGGCACAAGCTTGAAGTTGGCCAACTCTTCTTCAAGCTTTCTTTGGTGCTCTTTCTCGGCGTTAACAGCAGCCAGCTCCATCAAAAAGCGCTCGCAATCTTCACGATCTATTGAGCGCTTCCGAAACCGCTTTCCCTCATACACCACAACGGCACGCCAAGCGGCGTGGCGCTTGATGCCCCGGATGCCATCACCTTTCTTAGACGTGTCAAAGCTGATGCTGCCTTTGACCTTGTGGCCGTTAATGAGCATATTTCGGAGATTTCAACAATGGAACGGTTGCCCCGGCTTGGTTGGGCTTCCTGTCTACCCTTGTTGTTCAGGCTGTCTTTTTTGAGTCACGTCTTTTGATGCATTCACAACCTGAAGCAGCCCAGCTTGCGCAAGCGTCACCATGAATTCGTCGGCAAAGGGAACGATGCCTTCGCCCTTTAAGCTTTCGCTGGCTCGCTTGTATTCTCCTTTCGTACTCTCGCCCACGACCGCCGTCGTGAGGGCCGTCAGATCGAGAATTGTGTCGTACATCGGTCCGTGTACGGCGTCAGGAGACGCCAACACAGCTTTGCCTAACTCACGTACTCCGATTTCCAGCTTGTCTCGCAATTCTGGTCCGTTGTCCATTTCACCCGCCAAAATCCATGCCGCCGCGTAGTACATCACAAGTGCTGCCAGATCCTTGCCGTTGTTTCCGGCAAAGCGAAGCCGCAGAATGCGGTTGTCCATGTCGTTTGTGAGCTTTTTGAGCATCACCGGCGGCACGGGCAAGTTGTCGATGATGCCCGGGACCTTCACTTGTCGGGGTTTGTAGGTCTTGGAGCGGGGCATGGGGATCGAGGATTGATGGTCAAGACTCTGAGAAATGTAATTTGTAAAGATACGAACAGCTAAGATTATTGAATAATAAATAACCCGTCTGTAAATTATTTGGGTTGAATAGAATACACAGACGGGTTTTGTGGTTAGACAAGAGTCATAAAACTACTATCATCAGAAAAACGATGCACGGGAGTTACATTTAGTAGAACATTCCGCATAAGTTCTTTTGCTTCATTTCGCTTATCAAAAACCTCTTTTACATGAGTAATAATTTGCTCTTGAGTCGCTTTGTCTTTTGGTATCGGCAATTCAAGTTCCATAATTCTGCGTCCCAACGTATCAATTATATCCTGCGTAAATTGTTTAGCCCGAATTTGCTGTTTTACAATTGGAGAGGAAAGCAAAGCCAAAAGCAAGTAGGGGTTGAACTTATTATGATCATTACTTCTGATTTTGAAAAGATGGCTCTGGTAGACAATTTTTGTTTCGGATGGAGAAATCATAGCACATGTCCCAACTAAGTATGTACCATCGCGCACCATAAGTATGTCGTACGGACGAACATCTTGTTTTAAAGCTAATTTTGCATATATATCCTCGCTAAGTCCTTGTTTGGGATCAAGTTTGATTTCCCAGTTTGCTATATCGGAAGTTCGGATAAAAGGAATTTGTCCAGTTCCATACGCAAGTTTTCCTACTTCATCACCGGTGTTGATAGAAATAAGACCATCTTCTACAAGTTGACCAATGGTAATTAAATTATAGGTGTCTTTTAGGCTATCCAACTGAGTGCGAATTTCAGGGTTATAATATATGGGCAAATAAATACTGTTTAAAATTTCATTTTGCGTTATGGTGAATCCCAAATGGTCATAACTCAAATCCTCGCCAGCCTTAAATTTTTCATATCTCTTCTGAATTAAGGGAATATCATCGTGGGGAATTTCTAATCCACGAGAGTCATGGCCGCACCACTTAGCGACAGCCATGAAAATTTTGTGGTCTTTCCTAATTTTCTGATCCGGCGTATCTAATTTCGTCATTAAGACTACACATGTTTTTGCATGAGTATGCGGCTGAAACAGATTTTCAGGCATTGATATAATTGCATCAATTCGAGCATGTTGTTCAACGTAATTCATAATATATTTATGACTCGGATTGCAGAACATACTTTCAGGAGCTACAATACCTAAACGCCCGCCAGGTGCTAAAAGCTCCAGACAGCGTTCAATGAACAATACCTGAGGCGTTTGATCAGACAAGTTCTTGGAGGTAATTGACGCGATTGATTGACCTTTAGGAATCTTCCACTGATGGCCTAAATCGTATTGAGACAAAATTGAGGGATCATCAATTTTCAATTTGGAACCATAAGGCGGATTGGTCAGAACCACATTGAAGCTCCCAGGTGCAATCATTGTTTGCGCTTTAGTGCTCCATTTGTCCATAGAATCGAGACTGTTTTCGCAGAAGATACCTCCCCGACCGTCACCCAAAATAGCCATGTAAGCTTTTGTGGTCTTACTAAGGAAGCTTTCTTTATCGATACCTCGAAAATTTTTAATGGCAACTTCTTGCTGATCAGCAAAAATTTCTCTTTGAGGCCAACCTAACTCTTGCCCCTCATTTTGTACTTGAGCCCATACATAGCGAAGACTCTCAATCAAGAATCCACCAGACCCGCATGCAGGATCAATTAATTGATCATTTCGTGTTGGATTAGTCAATGAGACTAAAAGTTTTACAACATTACGCGGGGTAAAAAATTGACCCTGCCCACCACGCAATGATGGAGAAATAAACGTCTCAAAGGCATCTGCAATAACATCTCTTTCACTCTCAATCAGACAATATTGCTGTATTTCGCCTGCGATATATGCGATAGAAGAGTCGGTGAGTGTAATAATGTCCGCAGCAGTAAAAACATCTGGATACTTCGCTTTAACATGTTCAAAAATACCAATAATTCGTTTTGCTACAACAGAGATATTTTCATTAATTCCAGCTCTAAAGCTAACCATATCCTCTGGCCTTGTAAAGCGTTCATCATAAATCTTGCAGAAGATAAGATTGATAATCTGAGAAACAAATTCGGTATCCAAAGTGATACCTGTATTGTTAGCTGCGAGATAGTTTCGAATGCTATTAAATACAGATTTTAAGTTATGTGTCCGTTTAAGATCTTTTCTCTTAAATAAACCTACATCTTCTACACGCTGCCCATGTAACGGAATATTAGGAATTTCAATAAAAGAAATTTTTCCATCAAATTCATATTTCCTGAGATATAGGGTTTCATCGCCATTATGCCAGACGCCGAGGGAGGCTTTAGACAACCGCATATAATCCTCAAGTTGTGTTCGGCCATCTTTCCTGTTCTTTTTCTTGCATTCGACAACCATATAGAGATTTTCGTCAGAATGCTTGCTATCTAAAAATACAGCGATGTCTACAGGATACTCTTTTTTTACATCAGAAGGTCTAACCTTTACATGCCATTGTGGACGAGTTTGAATATGTGCAATAGGATACCCATAATCTTCTATAAGTTTTTTTGCAAACGGTTGTACAGCTTGAACTTCTTCTGGTGTAGCTTTAATAGTTTGACCAGATATGCAGTCGATTAAGTATCCTTCTCTCGCTTGCTCCATAATCAAGAATCCTCTAAATATTACTTAAGTCTATAATTGCTAATAATAAAGATTATATCCGGATTTGTTTTCATCTAAATTACTTCGTTAGCTGAATCCCCTCGCGTACTTTTACTGCAAGGCACAGAAATTGTGCAAAAATTTTTTATTTGCATCGAATATATAAAGAGATACAAATTGTCTTTTCGACGGTGCATGGTTAACTTTTCGAGAGAGAATATCATAAAAAATATGTTTTAGTTATTTCAAGGCCTGTATATAACGATGTCTCTACCATGCTGTTTTTTAAGATCTCGAAGTTTTTTTCCGAAGGTGTTAGAGTCCATAATAACCTGACGAGAGCAGCCGACAAGTGTGCACGCGTCGTTTGCTTTATGTTGCCGATTTCTTTTTCAGTACATCCTCCCTCACTCATCCAAAACACGGTGGGGATTTTCTACCCCTTCTTCCGCAGGAAGAAAAAAGCGTGTGGGCTGGTACGGCACTTCAAGGGCATAGAGCTTCCTAATCTTTCCCTTGTCGCGGCGGTACATTTTTATTTTGACGAACTCGATTCCTGAGCTAGTGTTATGCCACTGGATAGATGCGACATCCTTTTCCTTCCACTCAGGATTGGGTTCCGTGTCGTTATGGCCCATGAGCGTCTTATCCGGAAAAACCGGCAGGTGCGAGAAAGGAATGATCTCCCGGTGGCACAAAGAGCATTGCTCAGTCGGAGCCGACGCAAGCAGGCGGCCGCGTTCTGCGGTTTCGCGGTTGTTCTTATCGATTGTCATCAATGTGGTTGTCGCGATAACACCGCCGCCGGCTGTTTTGGCATAGCCGGAAGCGGTGACGGCGATGAGAATGACGGCCAATGTGAAGGCGCGAACACTGAACATGGCGGTTCCTTTGAGATCAAAAAGCTTGCCGTATACACCTATCATAAGGCGCTCAGAATGTTTCCGACAAGCTGATTTTCACCCCTGCCAAACAGACGAACGACCATGCCGAACAAGCATGGGCCATCCCTTAGTTTGGTCGGTGTTTTCCTTTTTTCGAAGCTTGAACCTGTTGCACATCTGTGTACAATATTCGAAGACATCTGTGCATGCAATGGAGGCCGATATGCAGTTTTACACGATCAGGGAGCTTCGAACAACACCGAAGGCGCTTTGGGAACAACTTGCGCAAGATGGCGAAGTGGTGATCACCAACAACGGCCGCCCCTCCGCGCTGATGATCAATATTGCCGACGGCAGCTTTGAAGAAACATTACGAGCCGTCCGGCAGGCGAAAGCCATGATTGCCTTCAATGCCATGCGCATGCAGGCTGCTAAGCAAGGATTTTTTACGGAAAACGACATTGAAGCCGAAATCCGTGCGGTTCGGGAAGAAAAGAAAGAATAGGGAGCAATCGAATGCTGGTTGTTCTCGATACAAACGTTCTTGTCTCTGCCGTTCTATCTCCGGCAGGCAGGCCCGCTTGGATTGTCGGTCAAGCCTTATCCGGCAATTTCAAGCTTTGCTGCGATCATCGAATTGTTGAAGAGTACCGAAGCGTCTTGCTGCGGCCAAAATTCAGATTGAACCAAGTCTTTGTAGACGCCTTTTTGGATGGTCTCCTTGCAGAAGCAATATTCGTCATTCCGTCACCAATCGACGATGACTTTACCGACGAAAGCGACAAAAAGTTTTTGGAAGTCGCCAGGTTTTGCCAAGCCAAGCTTATAACCGGCAATTTGAAGCACTATCCCGAAGATCCTTTGGTGACGAGTGTAGGAGACTTTTGCGACGCCGTTTTCAATTGAGCTGTTCCTTCTCCAGACCAGCACTGCCCGACGTGCATCACAGCTACCGAAACGGTCGCCGATGGCTTCCGTCTGGCTCAAAAGTTCGCCCCCTGATCGTTGCCAACCAGGGGGCTTTGTCAGACAAAACTTGTTTTATTCTGTTTTAACAATGACATCCGCGGCCAGCCGCCCGAAAGACAACGCCTTGCCAAACGCCGTCCCGGTCATGTATGCAGCACCATGAATGCCACCGGTCATTTCACCGGCAGCATACAGACCCTTGATCGGTTCACCAAAAACATCAATCACGTGAGCCTGCGTGTCGATACGAACACCGCAGCAAGTGCCGATCATGCCGGCTGTGGCGGGCGTGATGACAAACGGCGGCTTTTTGAGCGCCACGGGTTTGCCATAGCCGGAAGAAAGAGATTTTTACGACCCAAAGGATCTTTTCCAGCTGGAGCAAGCTTGTTGTATTGCTCGATCGTCGCTTTCAGGGCTTTCGGATCAAGCCCGGCCTTTTTGGTTGCATCTTCAATCGTATTGCCGTAGAAGGCGTAGGGCATTTCCTTTCCTTCGTCAATCGCGCCCCAGAGCTTGACATCCTTCGGCGATTCTTTCATTTTCGCACGGCGAATGTTGTCGTCAAAGACAATGTAGCTGGCGTGATCTTCCTGAGAGAGTGCTTCGTCGCCAAGCAATTTGTACGACAGCGATTCATTGACAAAGCGTTTTGCCGCCTTATTAACGATAATGGCACCCTGGTAGTAAATGGTCGTCATGTCGTTAATCGTGCGCGGATTGAGCTTAAACCCATAGCTGGCCTTGTCGTTAACTTCAGCGTGCCTTCGTTGGTAAAGGTTTCGCCGCGGTCAAGATAAATGCCGTAGACAACTGCCTTGCGCACCGCATCCGTGCCGGTCGATGTGGCTTGCCGTGATGTCAATCACAGCGTCTTCGAAATTCTGTAAGAGCGAATCATCGGAAAGCGCAACGCCTTTGACGCTGGAGTCCGTCACGCGAACCGTGCCGGTGATGGAACCGTAGTTTTCAAGAGTGTCGTTGTCGCCCAGCCAAAGACCAATAGCATTCTCGCCCGTAGAAGCTTGCCCGAGGCCCGTTACGTCAAAGGTGATCGTCACAGTCGCAGAATTGGCAAAGCGAGCACGAGACGCATCCGTGCTGTCCGAGTGGATGCCCTAGGCTTTCAAGCCTTCAGTGTAAATGTCAATTGTTCCGTCGTTAAGGAAGCCGGAAGAGTTGTCCAAGCGAATGCCTGCGGCGTAGTTGGAGGCGTAATTGATAGCCGGATCGCTCTCGGTTTTGATGATGTCAATATCAATGACACCCGTTGCGCTGTTGGTAAAACGGTTATCATCAAGTAGCCAAATGCCCTGAGCGCGTGCATCGGCATAGGTGATGTCAATGTCTAACAAACCTTCGTTGACAGCCGGAAGCGTCCCGCTACCGGGGTTGGTCATTTTCAACCCGGTCATTAGGAGGTTATGCGTGCCTACAGCTGAGTCTCCGGACAGATCACTTTTGTCCATTTCAAGAGCAATGTGAACTTCTACGTCTTCGTGGTTGTAGAACGAGTGTTCCCAATCGGCTACATCAACGGCAGAGCTGGGCTGGTATATCTCCCAACCATTGAACTCGCCTTGTCGCGTATTTGCCGCGGCATAGCCATTTTCCGTCGGTGTGGGCGAAGTAAATTGAACGTTGACGACGCCGTAGTTGTCCAGATAGTTGGCTTCGTTTTCAATCAAGTTCTCATTTTCAGAACCCGTCCACTGCACATTGATCGTACCGTGGTTGGTGATCGCGTTGCGAGCCACCATATTGGGAATGGTCGCCTGCTTGTCATGTTCGTTATAGTCAGAGCCGGACGAGGTAACAGTCAGCGTCTGTCCTTCATCAATATCAATAACCTGGTCTTCGAGGGCATTCCAATCCGTCGTCCCCTCACAGTGCCGACAGTCCAGGTCAAAGACCCATCCACACCTCCGTTATCGTCAATCCACGAGGCAGTGGCCGCGGGCAGACTGAGCGCTAGCGCAGAGCCAACCGCAAGCGCGAGCGCACTCTTTTTGCGCATCACACCGACAGTGTTAACAGGCTGCGCATTGACAACAATGCCCTTGACGGTGGAACCAGAAGCTTGTGACGCACCAGTTACGGATTCGTTGACGGCGACAAGTTGCCGACGAACGCGATTCCAAACAGTTCTGAAGATCCTATTCATAGATCACATCCCGCACATTTGAAATAAATGCGCGTACTCCTTGCAAAAAGTTGAAAGTGAACGTTCTTTAAAGGCTTGAAAGCGGCTTTAGTCAGCGGCAGTCCGTCGAACCCCGTGAAGGGTTTGAAGGCTCTTCGCTCTCCGGCCGAGAGAGTCGAAGAAGGGCCGAGAAAACGCTTTCCGTACAAATGAGTTGATGAAGGCGCATGCCTTTGAAAGAAATGCGCCCGAGCTCTTCACGCGTTGATTAAAAAGGGGAGGGAGAAACCTTTAGGGATGGTTTTTCGCCCGTAGGACGAAAAAGAGGGGGCGAACGGACCTCTTTGATTTAAAAGAGGGTTTTCACCAATACTTGGTGTTGCCTTTTTGCACAGACAGCCATCTGAGTCATCGCCTCGTTGACCAGAGTTTCGTCAACGGCAAAACAAGCGCATCGAACTACATTGCACACTGCGTTGTCGATTGAGCGCGACATAACTGCTTCGTCTCGGTCGAAATAGACAGGATCGGTTGTTGCCCACGGAAGACCGCCGCGGCAGGGAACTTCTTCGGTAAAGCTCAACCCGGACTCGAAGTCTTCGTCGTGAGCAGCCATGTAGCGCTCGTAGAGCTTCCAGGCAAGCTCGTCAAGGTTTTCTCTTGTCCGGGCTTCTTCTTCGAATTCGTCGGCCAAAAAGTCGAATGTGCTGTTGGCGTCAATTGTCCCGGAACGCGAAAGGGAATCCTTTTCAAGGGAAGAGGGCATGTCAGTCTCCTTTTGTCTGGTTTCCGGAATCAGCAAAGAGCTGCCGTTTCGAAATCACCTTCAGCTTCGGGAGTTTGCGGAACATCGTTGACCGCTTCCTGGCCTTCAATGTCGCAAACGGAAGCTCGCGTGCGCATTTCAAGCAGGTGCAGGCTGGGGCAGACGCGGATTTCCTCTTTTTCTTCGTCGATGAGTACCGACGCTAATACGCGGTAGCCGCCCGTCATTCCCGGAAGCAGCACTGTTTCGCCGAAAAGCGCCCAGATCGTCAGCCGCAGTTCCTTGAAACTCATGTGCAGACCGGCTTTGAACATGTCGGTTGTATTGAGCGTTACATATTTAACTGCACGCAGGGATTTGATATTCATAAATATCGCTTCGAGAACACGACGCTCAATCGAGTCCAATTGCCCTGTAAAAGTTTTTTCAACCCATTTGCGAATAATATAGCGCGGCTTTTCCGACATGACTTTATCCCGAATAACAAATCCAATAATCTCAAAAATAAGAGCTTGCCCTCCGCAGTGAAATCCTTGAAAATCGGGCGTTTTGCTCTTCCGATGAGCGAAATGATATTTACAAAAAAATTGATTTGTCAATGGTTTAGGCAAAGTATTTTCAAAATAATGAGCTGGTTTTGAAAATGGTTTGAAAGGCGTTTCCAGGAAATGAAATGTTGAGAAAGAGATAAAGGTTTTGGAAGGACTTTAATTCGAGGATGAGGAATTGAGAAATATTCCAATCCGAGGAGGGCGAATTGGAGACATCTGAAAACGGGGAAAGGGGATAGGAGAGAGTTCAAACCCTGGAAATGGTTTTGGAGAGGAGGGCAAACAATGAAGGTGAGTTCCCGATGTGTTGCTCATTTTCGACAGGTCGAATCAAAAACGTGTCAAAAATGCAACAGGTAAGAGCTAAAACCTAGGTACTTCAACCTAATTTGATCTCGATCAAGGTCTTTACATGGGGGGGGGTATCGTGGCCTACCGAGCCCGCGACGTGGTGTTTCTCTCTCCGCGTCAACGGCTCGGTTTTCTTTTTTCTACAGAGATACCACGAAAGGGATCACTCTTATGAATAAGACTTTCAAGACGTTGTGGAACGATGTGCGTCGTTGCTACATCGTAGCCAATGAAGCACAAAAGACTCACGGCAAGCCCTCCAAGGCTGCGGTTGTAGCAGTTGCTGTAGCAGCTGCAATGGGGGCAACGGTTGCTTCCGCTGCGTATGTTGAACCTGGGTTTGTGGCTCAGAATAAAGCTCAGCTTGAGCAGGCTAAGCAGTCTTGGGAAACTATGGAATATCAGAAGGATTGGGGCCTGTCTGCAATGAAGGCTTCAACCGCTTATGCGCTTGGCTATCACGGACAAGGTGTGGCTGTTGGTGTCATGGACTCTGGTGCATTACTTTATAAGCATCCAGAATTGAATGGTGATCGTTTCCACGCATCTGTGGCTCAAGGCGAATACAGCAGCACGGGTAATCGTTATCCGCAAGGCGCTTTACCTCAGTTTGACGGTACGTACGAAAAAGGTGAAAGCTTTGACATCACTGGCGAGTGGGTTCTTAACACTAATGACTCCCACGGCACCCACGTAACTGGTACTGTTGGCGCAAATCGTGATGGTTCTGAATTTCACGGTGTGTCTTGGGGGTCTGATGTTTACGTTGGTAACACTGGCGGGACTGATGACAGCAACTATGGACCATTCTTGGATTACGGTTACTTCAGGACTGCGTGGGGCAATTTAGCTCAGGATCTGATCAAGGAAAACGGCGAAGCTCGCGGAGGTGTTATTAATAACTCATTTGGTACAAACACCCGCGTTGTTAATAATGGGGCTTATGGTAACGATGGTTACAGTATTGGGACCATGTTGCCAGTCAACACTGTTCAAGAATCCGAATACGAATATTTCCTTTTCCAAAAGCAATACGGTGATAATCCGTCATTTGTTGATGCGGCTTGGGAAGCAGTGAAAGGCACAAATGTAGTTCAGGTTATGACTACTGGCAACCGCGATATGAATAATCCTTATTATCGTGCGTTGTATCCCTACTTCAATCCTGAAGCCGAACAAAATTGGATTGCAGTTGCAGGGCTGACGAAACTCTCTGGCGAGGGGGATACTGCTAAGTACGGCGTAATTAAAAACTTCAATGAAGCAGGCTTGGGCAAATGGTGGACTGTTGCAGCCCCCGGCAGTGGTATCTATTCCTCGGCTGTGATTGATGGAAGCTACATCGAACCTGGTTCCGAAGGCTACGAAGATAAGGAACTAACAGATCCGGCATACGCTTCGTGGGGTGGTACTTCAATGGCTGCACCTCATGTGACAGGTGCGATGGGCGTCATCATGTCCCGTTATCAGGATATGAGTGCAATTCAAGCACGCACAGTGCTGTTTACGACGGCCAATCACAAAAATCCTGACGGAACATTGTTTGACGGTTGGGATGAAAATCTAGCTGAGGGTATGGTTTCCGATCGCTTAGGTTGGGGTGCTCCAGATCTGGATAAGGCAATGTATGGTCCGGGTCAGTTCAATGGTCACTTCGATTACAACATGGCCACGACCAAACTTGACGTTTGGTCGAACTCCATTTCGCAAGTGGCTTGGGATCAACGTAAGGCCGAAGATCTCAAGTGGATGGAAATTACGAAGAACGGAACCGATACCAGCGCAGAAGGCGTGATCGAAGTGGAAGGTAGCCGTGGTCAAGACGTGACTGTTGGTGGTGATTACGTTCTGGGAGATCACGTTGAGGTCGTTGGAATAGAAGACGACAACATTTCTGCTGAAGATGCTGAAAAATGGCGTGCTGAGTATTACGCAGAAAAAGCCCAGAGCATCAAGGACCGCCTGGAAAACGGTGGCTACGACGGTTCTCTGACCAAGCGCGGTGCCGGTACGCTCGTGATGACGGGAAACAACACCTACCGTGGTGGTACGGTTGTTGAAGGCGGCACTCTTCTTGGCTTTGCAGAGTCCTTTGGCGTGACGGGTGAAGATGCTTCGGCTACTGCTAACGGCAAGGTGACGGTTAACGGTGGTGTGTTCGGCATCATGGACTCCTACAACGACCAGTTCACCATGGAGGGTGAATTGACTCACAAGGCTGATGCTGATCACTCTGTTGACATTACGGTCAACAAGGGCGGTACTTACGGCATTGTGGCCGGTCAGGACGTTGAGGTTGGTTCTCTCTCGTTTGCCGACGGTGCAGGAATCACTGTTGTGTCGGTTGACGGCGATGTTCTCAAAGAAGCTTTTGAATCCGAAACCGGTGTTACGGGGTCGGTGACAGCAGAAAAACTTGAAGGTGTCACTTCTACGAACCCTGTTGTTGATCCTGATTACGCTTTCTTTGACACTGCGATCAATGTGGATGCAGAGAACGGCAAGATCGAAGCTACTCTGAGCCGCAATGAAGAGTCTGCGTCTGCCTATGCTGCCAACGGTTCTCAAGCTGCTATGGCAAATGCGTTGATGGCTAATACCGACAGCGCAGTCTTTGCTGACATGGTTGGCGCAACGAAGGGTCAGGTTCGCAACACGCTGGCTTCTCTGTCCAACGACTTCCATCTGGCTGCTCAGAACGCCACGATCGTGAATACGGCTCTTATGGGTCGCATGATCAAGGATCAGGCTAACGCCTACGGCGAAGCTCAGCGCGCTGAACTCGAAAACGGTGCCACGCTGTGGGCTGCCGGTATGGGTTCCTGGGGCGATGTTGACGCCGGCGGCGCTTCCGTCAACATGGACGTTGACTACTACGCAGGCTTCATCGGTGCCGAACTGCCTTATGGCAACGGCAACAAGGTCGGCGTGTTCTTCGGCTATGGCCAGACGGACTTTGACGCCGGTAATGACGGCGACATGGACAGCGACGACATCCATATCGGTATGTACGGCGAAAATGACTGGGAGAAGTTCGGTCTGACCTACGGCTTTGCGTACACCACGCAGGATCGCGAAGGCAAGCAGAGCCTGAACTTCCTGGATCAGGTCACGCACAACGCGATTGACTACAACGCCACGGTCTTCCAGATCTTCGGCGAAGCCAGCTACAAGGGCTTCAATACCGAGTCCTATCAGGTTGAACCGTATATCGGCTTGTCGTGGTTGAACGTGTCGGCTGACGACTTCACGCAGCGTGCTGGCAACCACAGTGTCAAGACTGAGATTGACGATCAGAACCTTGGCCTCGCCAACATCGGTGTGCGCGGTGCTCTGCCGTTCACGGCCGGCAGCGTGGCAATGAAGGTTCGTGCCGACGTCGGCTACATGCAGTTCTTCGGTGACAAGGAAGCTACGGCTAAGGTCACGGTTGGCGATGCGGGTACGGCCAGCATCACCGGCGAAGAACTCTCCGGCATGGGCATGGTCGGTATCGGCCTTGACGCCGCTATCGGCAAGAACGCCACGTTCGGTGTGAACTACACCGGTGCCTTCGGCAGCGACATTACCTCTCACGGTATTGGCGCCAAGCTCGGCATCAAGTTCTAATCCAAGCAGCTAGAAGTCCAATCAGGAGCGGGGGAGACTCCGCTCCATTCCTCCCCTTTTTTACCTCCGGTCTCATTATCTGCCTTGAGCCGGAGGCTTTTTTTAGTGATATACAAAAAGAGAGGGAGAAATCATCATGTGAAAAAGGAGAACATTTCAATGACACAGCAAATCATCCAGCAGCTGGCTGTGCACCTCAAAAGCGGTCGTACTGTTGTTGTTCCGTTCAATGCCGAAAAAGCAGATGTGTTGAATCCTCAGATCGAGGCCTTTTTTAAGGCTCTGGGCGATGCAACGAAAAAGGACGGCAACTTTCTCTTTCAAGGGGCTCGCGTTGTGCTGTTTCGCTTGAGCGAAGTGGCCGGTGCCGAAGTTGTCAGCCTTGTTCGCAAGGAAAAAGAAGAAGAAACAGCTCAGGAAGCAAAGTAGTCACTGAGAATCGAATTTTTTAACCGAGCGATTCGATAAAAGTAGCTGAAGTCCAATCGGGAGCTATGGATCCCCACTCCATTTCTTCCCGTTTTGTGCCTCCGGTCTCTCCCCTGAGCCGGGGGTCTTTTTTTGCATACGTCTCGGCGAAAAAAAGCTCGGTACAAGACCGAGCAAAAATGCACAACGAATTTTTGTATTTCCAAAGGAACGCGCATTATAAGTGTCCTTTGGAAATAGGCAATGTCGCCTCAATAGTGAACATGCAGGAAATCCTGGTTTCGGTCGGTTAGTTAACCATATTGAAACCGCAACATTGTTTTTAGACTGTAGGAGGGCAGTCAGCCCCATGTTCACGTTGCGGATTCCGGATGACGTGTGGGACTCGATAAAAATTAAACCCGCCTCAACCGAAGTCAAAGCGGGTTCGATTATCTGAAGACTCTCAAATAAGAGCTGTCAGATTAGAAGCGGTGACGCAGGCCGACGTAGAAGGTGTAGGCCGAAGGATCGGCATCAACCTTCTCAGCTTTGGACTTGTCTTCCCAGCTATCCTGCATGTAGGAGGCTACAGCGTAAACGTCGGTGCGCTTGCTGAACGGATAGTCGTAGCCAACGCTCACGACATAACGCTGAAGTTCAACGTCAGCGGACTTGTCTTCGCTGTCAGCAGATTCAGCATCGGTATAGCCAATACCGAACATGGCCTTGCCGCCCAAAACAGGAGCATCGCCAGTGAGGCTGATACCATAGCCCTTCACCTTATTGGACTGACCAACGCCGGCAGCCTTGATCACGCCCTTAAAGTTGGAAAGCTTGACTTCGTCGAAGTACTGTGCGCCAAGATAAACCTTGACAGCTTCGAAGTCATAGCTACCGCCCAACGTAACCGTCAGACTGTCGTCGACATCATTCGGTGCCTTAGCCGTGCCATTGCTCCAGCTGGCGTAGTTGATGGAATCAACAGCGAAGTAGGCTGCGAAGGGGCCGTTGTTATACGTTGCACCGAGAGCATAGTAACGATCGCTCGAGGATTCGTTTTCAACGCTACCGTAGTTTTCCACAGTATTGCCCATGCCGTACTGAGCGTAGACCTTGAAGCCAGCGAAATCAGGCGTCTGGTAGGCAACCATGTTATCCCACTGAGCAGCGGTGGACATCACATTGCCGACCTGAACGGAGTAGTCGCCCCAATCAGACGTACCAAAAGCGTTGATCATGCCAACCTTAGCCCAGGAAGACTGGCCGTTGTTCAAGGAGCCCATACGACCCATAGCGAGCTTACCGAAACCGCCTTCGATGAAGAGGCTCGATTCACGGTTGAACATGGGAGCGCTGTCAGCACCAGTGTCGGAACTGAAACCGTCTTCAAGGATGAAGCCAACCGTCAGACCGTTGCCGAGATCTTCGGTGCCCTTGAGGCCCCAGCGGGAACCAGAAGCCTGACCAGATTTCATCTGGAAGGTGTCAATATCCTGCTTGTCGCCGAGACCGTCAACGTCAACGTGGTTGTAACCAACGCCGGTATCAACGATACCGTAGAGCTGTACGTCAGCGGCGAGAGCGGAGCCGGCAAAAGCGCCGAGAACTGCAACAGCAGCCAAAGTCTTTTTCATGATTTTTATCTCCTGGTCTTATTCAAGACCTGCAAGGAAAAAATTGGTTTTTGCAAAAACCGCCGGATCGGAACATGAGCTATGGACTCTTGCAAAGACATAGCTCAATCCGGCGGAAGTCCCTTAGGACGGAGTCGATCATGGCACCTAAGACTTTTGACTACAAAGAAATGAATGGAAAAAAGTGCTTGGGGGGTGTTTACCCTAGGATAAATTACAACACTTTGTTCTTCTCCCTGAAAAATAAGGAGTCTGTAAAAGACTGAAAATGCTCGAAATTGGAAAAAGCTGAAGATTTCCACCCAAAAAATTCGTCCGTCGAGCGAATTTTTGGGGTTAATGGAAAAAGCAATCCCGCTACATTGAGCCGCAAGCGAAAAATTGCCTGCGGCCTTTTTCTTATTTTCTCGGCTGCGGCAAGCCTTTTCGTTCTTTGTTTGGACAGGCGCTGCGTCGAGGGTAGTGAAATTGGAACCGGTCGATCTGCTGGAAATTCGCAGAAACAACATACAACGCTTGGTTGAGCAATACGGCTCTTTCGGTGAACTCAACCACAAAATGGGCCGTTCAAGGCGCGACACGGACATTGAGGACGTATTTTTTGCCAAGCGCGACGACGGAAGCCGTTATACGCGAAGCCGTCAAACAATGCTCTCGCACCGAATCGAGCGCAGTCTTGGGTTACCCAGCGGTTGGATGGATATGAAAAATCCGCCGATTGTTCAGGAAATCAAAAACGAACCCGAACAGCGAAAGCCGCACGCGCCTGTACAGAAATCCGCTCTATGAAAAAGTTGTGGTGAAGAACAGCACCTTGGAGCAAAAAGCGGCTGATCGCGCTCAGGAACGACTCAAAACAGGGCCGTCGGTTCAGACAGCAACGGAACGAACCGAACCTCAGGCGACGGTTCGAGCGCGGCTTTTGATCATGCGCCGTAAAAAACTCGGTGGCAATGCTTCGCCTGCTGTTTTGTTCGAACAGAACAAATCCGATCCCTTAGGTTCAGCCAAGAAGGTATCAAGCGTTGAGAAGGAGATTCCCGCAGCGTCGGAACTGAAGCTGCCCGCTGTGCCGGTTTTAACTGAAACCGTCGCAAGTCCTGTACAAGAAAGCGTGCGACAGACACCTGCACCTCTACCTGTTGGGAAATCCGACTCCTGCGAGGGCAAAACGATCGTTGTCCCGGTACTGAGCAGTGCTGACTTCGAGGGCCTCCAGTGGAGCGAGACCGTTGAAATCCCCCAACGGGTTTTGGCAGGATGCGAAAAGCATGTCCTGCGCGGCTATCGGTGCATTGGCACGAACTTTGTTTCTGCTTTCGCCGAAGGCGCTTTTGCCGTGGTGGACATCAGCGGCGGACGGTACGCGGGCGAAGGCTTTCACCTGATTCGCATCAACGGCCGCTTTGCCGTGCGCCGCATCACCGAACTCGTCAAGGGCGGTTATCTCTTTTTCTTTTCTGACGCGCACTACGAAAAGGTCGACTCGATCAAGGGCGTCGAGTTCGTCGGACAAATCATCTGGATTGACAAGGAAGCCTAAGTTGTACGAAGAGTCTGATATTGAACTGAGCAAAGAGAACGAAAAAGCGGATCTCGAACTTGCAATCAGGCTACGCATCCGAACCACCAAAGAATGCCGATGCCCCTATGGAACTTTGCGCGAATTGCTTGATCTTGCCGACGAGGCTCGCGCATGAGCTTGCGCGGATTCGACCCAAGAGGAAAAAACCAATCTCCGGTCGCTTGACGACTATCTCAATTGGGAAGCCTCCGTTCTGAGCGAAGCCGAGGGCTGGTTGTACAACCTTCGGGTACGCGGCGTTTTGCACGTTGATTTCGACCGAGCCGTTGACGTGCAGGTTTTGGTTGCTTGTGCCGGAGCTTTGCCCGAAAGCTGTTGCTTTGCAGCGAAGGCTACGGATCCGGACTCAGGCCGTCGCTTTTGGCTTTTAGCGGATGAAATCGGCAAAGCGCTCAAAACGCGAGAGCTCGATGACAAAACGCGTTCTTTGATTGAGCGGATGGAAAAGGGCGAGGAGAACCGTGACAGCGTGGAGGAGCATTTCGCAATCCTAGCTTTTCTTGAAGCTTTTCTCGAGAGCAAAGATGAAGACAACGACTTTGACACAGCAAGCGAAGTGCTTTGGTCCGCATTTGAAAAGATTTGTCTGCGACAGGACTTTGTGAACAGGATGTTCTTTCTGGCTCATCCCTCATGGCTTCACGAAACTCCGTGTTGCGACATGCCGTAAGAATTCCAAACATCGCCATTTTTTCATAAACAAAGCCATTCATCAGATATGAGCTCACAGTATGAAGTTCCCTCAATGTTGGAGCTTTCCAGTGTTCGGTAACGTGGATGGTCTCATATGAAGGCAGTTCCATATCCAAATTGTGCTTCCATGCCGCAGGATTCTCACGGGGCCGCCAACCTTTATGAGCAGCGTAATGAAAAACGAGTTCTAAGCACTGTCTATTTAACTTAGCAGTCGGTGTTTGGGTGTGCTAAAGAGGTGACAGGAGTGCAAGAATGTCCTCACTTATCACATCGGCTGCGTCTTTATTCCCTAGTGCTGGCCCAATGTAATTTTTGAAGATTTGTTGCCAGGGAGTTTCCTTTCGAATTCTGCGTAACTCTTCGGTTTCCCATTGCCTCGAAGTAAACATCTTTAACAAGATGACTTGAGGCTCCTACATCAATTTTTTTTGGCTTTGGATCAATGCCAAGAGCAATTTTGCTTCGATACTCATTGGCTAGGTTCTGGGCCTGTTGAAGACGCACTGCAAATGCACTGTCTAGGCCAAAACATTTTCGCTTGCCGTTGATTTTGGTGAAGTACAACCATACTTGAGATCTGCCGTTGTTTTTCACTTCGAGATAAAGACCTCTGGCAACGTTATGGCTACCATCGCTGAGTTTAAAAACATCCGATTGCTTCTTAGCTATACCTCCGGTTAAGAAACAAGGAACCTTCTGGAAGTTTCTCCAGAAGGTGAAGCATTCTTGTCCTTGTCCTTTTCCTGCACCCGAGATACGGAACAAAACAAACGTTTTGACTCGAAGTGGAACAACCTTGGACGTTTTGGGACAGTATGAAATAGCAAAAAAATCGTTATGAATCAGCCTTTTCAAGCCGTTTGAGCCGCTCAAGCTTCTGATGCTGTGAGAACGCGCAAACAAGACCGCCGAATGTTACGAACATTCCGACAGGAATCAAATTTTGAAGGCTCGGCTCGGACATGCCTGCAATGATGAACAACACGCCGAAAAGCGCGATCACGCTGCCCGCAAGGCGCAACAGCGCAGGCATGGCGTTCTTGTTCTTGGCGATGAAACCGGGTGACGAGGAAGCCTGATCGGATTCGTTAGCGCGCCGCACGGTAACCATGCCTGGCATGTCGCTGTTGACGGAGACGGTTAGGCCGCTTACCTTGGCGTTGCCTTTTTCGATTTCCTTCAAAAACGCGATGTAGTCGCCGTTGTGAGGCTCAAGCGTTTTTTCGTTGAGTTTGAAGGCCATATCTACACCTCCTTTGCGAGGTCTTCGGCGATGCATTCGATGATGGTCTGCGCAAGCTTGTCTTTGCTCACGTGACCCGTGGCGACTTCCTTGTCGGCCGTCACGATCATCGCTTCGTTCATGTCGCAGCCGATGGCGCTACGAGCGTTGTTTGCCACGATCATGCGAGCGTGCTTGCGGATGCGCTTACCGCGAGCGTTTTCAAGCACGTTTTCGGTTTCGGCGGCAAAGCCGACGCAGTAAAGCGAGGGAAATTCTCGTGCCGCCTGCGCGAGGATGTCCGGATTTTCCACGAGCTCTAACGTGGGCGGTTCATCGGACTTCTTGATTTTTTCATCGGCGACAGTCTGAGCACGCCAGTCGGCAACGGCAGCGACGCTCACGAAGACATCGGCGCCGGTTGCCTCACGGCGCACGGTCTCGTTCATTTCCTCTGCCGAAACGACTGGCACGACTTTGACGCCGTATGGGGCTTTGATAGAAGTGGGGCCGGAAATAAGCGTCACATCGGCTCCGGCTTCAAAAGCGGCCTGCGCAACGGCGTAACCCTGCTTGCCTGAGCTGCGGTTGGTGATGCCGCGCACGGGGTCCAGCGCTTCATAGGTGGGACCTGCCGTGACAACGATGCGCTTACCCTGCAGGATCTTCGGAGAAAGCAGGCGCGCGGCGTGTGCGGCGATTTCTTCAGGCTCGATCATGCGGCCTGCGCCTGAAACGCCGCAGGCAAGTTCCCCGCACGCGGGGCCAAGTACGGCAAAGCCGTCGACTTTCAACTGATTGATGTTGCGCTGCGTGCTTGCTTTGGCCCACATATTGCTGTTCATTGCAGGGCATACGGCGACCGGGCAGGAGCTTGCGAGAATAACGGAACTCACCAGGTCGTCGGCAATGCCGTTGGCCGCTTTGGCAAGAATATTGGCGGTGGCCGGCGCAACGATTAGAAGGTCGCAGTTGCGAGTGAGTGCTAGGTGTTGCATTGTGCCGTCAAAGGCCTCGGTTTGTACCGGATGTCCTGAGAGCGCGGCAAACGTAAGCGGACCGACAAACTCTGTCGCGGCTTGCGTCATGCAGACGCGAACCGTTGCTCCCGATTTGACCAAAAGCCTTACGAGCTCACAGGTTTTGTAGGCGGCGATGCCGCCCGTAACGGCCACCGTAATGTTTTTGGCAGCCAGGCGAGAGTAAAGCTTTGCAGTCATGATGAAGCAGTTCTAGATTGAAGTCGAGTATCAGAAGACAGTGTAGACGTCTTGCCGGAGGATTGGATTAAGAGAGCTCACGGATCTTTTCGAGTACCGCTTCCACGTGACCCGGCACCTTGACGCCGCGCCACTCAAACGCGAGCTTACCCTGCGGATCAATGAGGAAGGTGGAGCGAACGATGCCGCGGCAGGGTTTGCCGTACATAACCTTGGGCTTGATGACATCAAAGGCTGTGCAGAGCTCTTCGGACTTGTCGCTCACGAGTTCAATACCAAGTTCCTGGCGGGTGCAAAAGCCTTCGTGGGTCTTGACCGAATCACGGGAGACGCCGATTACCTTGGCGTTCAAAGCCTCGAACTGAGGCACGGCAGCCGTAAAGTCGCGCGCCTCCATCGTACAGGCCGACGTGTTGTCCTTCGGGTAGAAATAAAGCACCACCCAGCGGCCGCGTAGGGCTTGCAAATCAAAGTCGCCTGCCGTGGAGGGGCCTTTGACGTTGACGACGGTTTCTCCGATCTGAAACATTGTCAATTCTCCAAGAGTCAAAATTTTTGAGTGCGGTGAGTTTAGCAACTTGCACAGCCGCGATTGTTCTCAAATATTGCCGAGTGCAGATGCTTGACGTCTTGCGAAGTGGTATCTTTAGGAACCTCGAAAACTACAGAAGCCAAAAGGAAGTCTTCGACATGCGTTTCCAGCCCAACTTTCGCCGCATTGCGGCGATTCACGACCTGTCCGGAATTGGCCGGACGTCTCTGATGGCCGTCATTCCGATTCTCTCCACCATGGGCTTTAACGTGTGTCCGCTGCCAACCGCAATTCTTTCCAATCACTCTCAGTACCCGGACTTCTCTTTTTTGGATCTCACCGAAGAGATGCCCAAAATCATTGATCAGTGGGAAAAACTCGGCGTCAATTTCGATGCGATCTATACGGGGTATATGGGCTCGCCGCGTCAGATCGAGATCGTCTGCGGTTTTATTGAGCGATTTCGACGGGACGAGACGCTCGTGGTGGTGGACCCTGTCCTCGGTGACAACGGGCACCTTTACAGCAAGATGACGCAGGAGATGGTCGAGCAGATGCGTCGTCTGGCACGCCGAGCCGACGTGCTTACGCCGAATCTCACTGAAGCGTTTGCGCTCTTGGCTCGGCCATACAAGACGGACTGCACGACCGAGGAACTCAAAGACTTGATTGCCGAACTTTCCGAAATGGGACCCGATACGGTGATCATCACAGGGGTTCCGGTGCCGGGGCAGTCGGGACTGACATCCGTCATCGCACGCAGCAAATCCGATCTGCGCACCTGGAAGGTCACCTGTCCGTACTTGCCCGCACATTATCCCGGCACGGGCGACAGCTTCACGAGCGTGATTACGGGCAGCCTCCTGCAGGGCGACAGCCTTCCGATTGCGCTTGATCGCGCCGCTCAGTTTATTTTGCAGGGCATTCGCTCCACATTCGGGTACAAGATGGATAACCGCGACGGTATTCTCCTTGAGCGGGTGCTTCCGAATCTCAACACGCCGATTCAGGCGGCTACCTACGAGTTGATCTGACCAAGACACTGTTCACAGCAAAAAAACGCGTCGTGCACAAACAGACGCGTTTTTTGCCGTAAGGAGTATCAGCTCGAAAGAATTTACTTTTCGCGGCGGAATTCGTCGAACACGAGAAGTGCCGCGCCTATGCAGATGCAGATGTCGGCGACATTGAAAGCCGGCCAATGGTAGCCGAATGCGTGAAAGTCCAGAAAGTCTGTAACGAAACCGTAGACGAGTCGATCCCAAAGGTTGCCCAGGGCTCCGGAAATAACCAGAGCCATTGAGCAGGCAAAGAGATTGCGCTTAGCATGGCGCCACAGAAAGAACAGACACGCCGCGGTCACGAGCAGAGCAATGCCTGCGAAGGCGAAAATTTGCCAGCCGCCGGCGTCACCTAAAAACGAAAAGGCTGCGCCTGTATTGCGAACGTGACAGAGGTTGAAAAAAGGCGTGACGTGAACGAAAGCGCCGTAGGCGAGCGTATCGATCACCGCCGCCTTCGTGATTCTGTCGAGAACGAGAAGGACGAAGGCGGCGATCAGCCAGAGGACAAAACGCCCCGGAGCGGAACTCCGGGGTGTGGATCGTTTGATCTCGGTCACGACGCTTTAAGCCTTGCTGCGGACTTCGCCGTCACCGAACAAGTTGGTAAGACAGCGTTCGCACAGTTCAGGATGCTCGGCATTGTTGCCCACGCTCGGAACGTAGTGCCAGCAGCGGCAGCATTTTTTCTGTTCGGTGGCGGAGACCGTAATTTCCATGTCGCCTTCGTTTTTCACGAGTTCGGCACGAGAGGTCATCATCACAAACTTGAGCTCGTTGCCCAGGCCGGATAGAACTTCATAGGTCTCGCCGCTGGCCGCAATCGTGCATTCAGCCTGCAGGCTCGAGCCCACGAGGCTTTGCATACGCAGTTCTTCGATCTTCTTGAGCACTTCGGCGCGGATGTTTCGAATTGTCGACCATTTGGCAAGCAAGACTTCGGAACCCTCAACATCGGGAACTGTGTGATAGAGCTCGGTAAAGATCGTACCTTCCCTGTTGGGGCTGAAAATCGCAAAGGCTTCTTCAGCGGTAAAGGAAAGAATCGGAGCCATCAGACGCAGATAGGCCGCCGTGATGTGCCACAGGGCGGTCTGAGCGCTGCGGCGCGGCAGACCGTCGGTCTTTGTGGTGTAGAGACGATCCTTGAGGATGTCGAGGTAGAAACTGCCCAGGTCGTCGGTGGCAAAGCCCATCAAAAGAGTGGCGACTTGCTGGAAGCTATAGGTTTCATTTGCCTCAATGATCTGCTTTTGAAGCTCGGCAACGCGAGCCAGCGCCCAGCGATCAAGCTCGAGCATCTGATCGACCGGCACGGCATCCTTATTGATGTCGAAGTCGTTCGTGTTGGCAAGCAGGAATCGCAGCGTGTTGCGGATGCGGCGGTAGCTGTCGACAACACCCTTGATGATGGTCGGGCCGATACGCAGGTCGCCTGTGTAGTCGGTCTGAGCCACCCAGAGACGGCAGATTTCGGCGCCGTACTTTTCGTAGATTTCCTTCGGACCCATGGCATTGCCGCGGGATTTGGACATCTTCTTGCCTTCTTCGTCGACGAGGAAGCCGTGCGTGAGAAGCGCATCGTAGGGCGGACGGCCGTAAAGGATGGAACTCGTCAACAGGGAGGAATGGAACCAGCCGCGGTGCTGATCGCTGCCTTCAAGGTAGAGGTCGCAGTGAGGCTTGCCGTCGTAGACGTCTTTGTGCGAGCCGTTCATCACGGTTTCGTACGTGGAACCGGAGTCGAACCACACGTCGAGAATGTCGGTGGTCTTGTCGTACTGAGCGGCTTCTTCGGCGGGCATGAAGTCTTCGGCCTTAGCCTTCACCCAGGCTTCGATGCCTTCTTTTTCAACGCGTTGGGCGACTTCTTCCATGATTTCGAGCGTACGCGGATGCAGTTCACCCGTTGCCTTGTTCATGAAGAAGGGCAGGGGTACGCCCCAGTTGCGCTGACGCGAGATGCACCAGTCGGGACGGTTCTCGATCATGGCGTGCAAACGGTTGTAGCCCCAGGACGGGATGAACTTGGTGGCATCGACACCTGCCAGAGCCGTTTCGCGCAGGCTCTTTTCTTCGGCTTCGGTGTTGAGCACGCCCTTGGTGTCGGCCGTGGGCTTGTCCATGCGGATGAACCACTGAGCCGTTGCACGATAGATGAGCGGCGTCTTGTGGCGCCAGCAGTGCATGTAGCTGTGCTGGATCATTTCGCAGTTAAGCAGCACGCCCGCCACGCGCATCGTGTCAACAATCTTGGGCTGAGCCTTCCAGATGTTGAGACCGCCGAAGAGCGGGAGCCAGTCGGCATAGACGCCGTTGCCCATCACCGGGTTGAGAATCTGATCGTTGGTCATGCCGTTGGCCTTGCACGAAACAAAGTCGTCCAGGCCGTAGGCCGGAGCCGAGTGCACGACGCCCGTACCGCTCGTGGCTTCCACGTACTCACCGAGGAACACCGGCGAGAAGCGCTTGAAGCCTTCGTGCAATTGGCTGAAGGGGTGCATGAAGCGGACGTGATCGAGGTTCTTGCCGTTGGTTTCGCCGACGATCTTGCCTTCGAGCTTGTAGCGCTTGAGGCAATCTTCCACAAGGTTGGTGCCCAGAATCAGGTACTTGTCGCCGCAGTCAACGAGAGCGTACGACAGATCCGGGTGCATGTTAATGGCCTGGTTGGCCGGGATCGTCCACGGAGTCGTGGTCCAGATCACCGTGTAGCAGGGCTTTTCAATCTTCACGCCCATCAGTTCTTCAACCTTGGGCTTGTCTTCTTCGGAAAGAGGGAAGGCGACGTCGATGGCGTAGCTTTCGCGGTCGGCGTATTCGACTTCGGCTTCGGCCAACGCCGAGCAGCAGTCAAAGCACCAGTTAACGGGCTTCAAGCCGCGGTACACGTAGCCCTTCTTCACGATGCGGGCAAGCGTGCGGATTTCGGCGGCTTCCGTTTCCGGGCGCATCGTCAGGTACGGATTTTCCCAGTCAGCGAGCACGCCCAGACGCTTGAAGCCGGCTTTCTGCTTGGCGACCTGTTCCTTGGCATAGGCGCGGGCCTTGGCCATCAGGTCGGTCTTTTCGAGCCCCTTGCCGTACATCTTTTCGATCTGGATTTCGATCGGCATGCCGTGGCAGTCCCAGCCCGGCACGTAGGGGACATCGTAGCCCTCAAAAAGCTTGGTCTTGTTGACGATGTCCTTGAGAATCTTGTTTAAGGCATGGCCGAGGTGAATTTCACCGTTGGCATACGGCGGACCGTCGTGCAGCACGAAACGGTTGCGGCGGTTTTTGCAGACGTTTTGAATCGTGTGATACAGGTCGCGCTTTTCCCAGTCGGCAACCCAGACGGGTTCACGCTTGGGCAGGTCGCCGCGCATCGGAAAGGCGGTATCGGGTAGATTAAGCGGGTACTTTGCCGTATTGCCGGCTTTATCGGCTTTAGCCATGTGTCAAACTCCAGGCCCCCTCGGGCTCTTCTGAAAGATTGAAAAGGAATAAATTTTGAGATGCGCGATAAAAAGCGCTGTCAGGAAGGCGCAAGCGCAACGAGTCGTTAGTTTACAGTCAGAAGCGCTTCGTTTGCTATAGGTAAGCTTGCTTATGGCGCTCGGCCAGCTTCTCGGAGTGAATCGGCTAAAGCGATACGTTGCGTGAATCTCTTAAGACGAATCTTTCTTTTGTTCCCTAAACACCCAAAAGATGTCTTGCTGCCTCTGCGTCGCGTTGGATGGCGGCTTTAAGTTCATCGAGTCCCGAGAACTTTTTTTCATCTCGGAGCTTTTGCACGAATTCGATTTCAACGATGCGACCGTATGCGTTGCCCGAATAGTTGAAGACGAACGTTTCCAGTAGCCAGCGCCGATCGGATGCTACAGTCGGTTTGTAGCCTAGGCTAGCGGCGCCACCGAAAACAGTGTCGCCGTCAAGCCCCTTGACGCGCACCGCAAAGACGCCATGCAGCGCGCAGACGGCCTTGGATCCGGGAGGCAGCATTGCGACATTGAGCGTCGGAAAGCCCAGTGTCCGGCCGAGTGCTGCGCCGTGAATGACACGGCCAGTGACACGGTAGGGACGGCCCAGCATGGTTTGTGCTTCATTGAGATCGCCTAAAGCCATCGCCTCACGAATACAGGAACTCGACACTCTTTCATCCGATTGATAGAGAAGAGGGGTAGCAAGAGCCTCAAAACCAAAGGTTTCGCCTAGTCGCTTGAGATCGGCAAAATCTCCCGAGCCGCCTGCGCCGAAATGGAAGTTATCACCAACCGTCACCCAGCGGCAACTGATGCCTTCGAAAAGAATGTTGCGAACGAACGCCTCGGGCGAGAGCGCAGCAAAGCGTTTGTGAAAGGGCATGATGTAAACAGCGTCAATGCCGCAGCCGGCAATGGCAATCATCTTGTCGCGTAACGTGCTGATACGGGCAAAGGGCTCCTTACCAAAGAGCTCGCGCGGGTGCGGTTCAAACGTAACGACTGCGGAGGCCAGACCTCGAGCGTGCGCTTCCTTTGTTACCGCCCGAAGAAGTCGCTGGTGGCCGAGATGAACGCCGTCGAAATTTCCGATGGCAACTGCGCAGGGACGTTTGTGAGAGGGGCCGGGAAGGCCGCGAATGATTTGCATGCCGGTCTGTAGGGTGGAGGTTGCCTAAATACTGGTCAAGCTCTTGCGAAGGTTGTTTAGGATTATGCGCAGAAAACTTGCTGCCGCAGATTATACGAATGCGACATAGGCCATGTAAGGCAAATTCTTGTTTCACCGGAATCTTCTGCGGTTGCCGCAACTCAAGTACAATTGCCCTGCCGTAACGGAGCGAGTGTCGACGGTTGCTTCGGCACTTCTTGTCTATTCGAGATTTCCAGTTTTCTATTAATCAGATATGTGTCAACCCGGTCTTGAAAAAGATTCGGGTGCATTTGCATTTATGAAAAACATCGTTGTTTTGATCTCGGGCCGCGGCTCGAACTTTGTGGCGATTGCTCAGGCCTGCGAACGGGAAAATTGGGCTGCCGAGGGTATCCGTATTTCGCTCGTGCTTTCCAACCGCCCTGATGCGGCCGGGCTTGATCGCGCCAAGGAAATGGGTATTGAAACGGCCGTGGTGGATCACAAGGCGTTTGATACCCGTGAAGCTTTTGAGCGCGCCATGATTGAGATCATCGACAAGCACAATCCGGATGTGGTGGTGCTAGCAGGCTTCATGCGTGTTCTGACGCCCGTCTTTGTCGATCATTACGAAGGCAAGATTCTCAATATTCACCCTGCTCTGTTGCCGCTTTTTAAGGGACTCGATACGCACAACCGCGCACTCCAGGCAGGTGTTCGCGTGCACGGCTGCACGGTGCACTTCGTGAGTTCCGAACTCGACGGCGGGGCCATCATCGGCCAGGCTGTCGTGCCGGTGTTAGCTAGCGATGACGCCGATACGCTTGCCCACCGAGGGCTTCGTCTCGAACACATTCTTTATCCGCGTGCCGTCAAGGCCGTGGCTTCCGGCAAGGTCAAGCTTGTCGACGGCCGCACCGTGACGGACGACGAAACGGCTAAGTCTCTTGCTGTTTTTGATTGCTGCGCTTGAGAAACACAACCATGGAACAGAAAACCAAAAAGATGCCGTTTGCGCCGGTTAAGGTCCGTCGAGAAAAAACGGAAAAGAAGCTTACGGAACGTCAACGCGCTGCGCAAAAGCGTCAGGCTGAGCAAAATCGCAAGGCTGCTCCCGTCAAAGGCGTTCCTGCTGCAATGCGTCAGCAAAAACTCAATCCGAGCAAAGTCCGCATCACCAATCTGATCGCGGGTGAGTTGGCGCGCGCTTTTGCGGTGATTCTTAAGCTCGATGGACCGGCTGATACGCTCATGAAGGCGTTCTTCAAGTCCAACCCTAAGCTGGGTAGCCGTGATCGAACGATTTTGGCCGAAGCCATTTTCTATGCGCTGCGGCACTATTCCGAAATTGCCTGGCGCATGAAGCCCGTCAAGCCCGAGCGCGCTCCCAAGGTGGCTGCGTTCCTGACGTTGGCGATGCAGTACGGTGTCGAGAGCATGGGCGATCAGGTTCTCGGTTCCGAAAAAGGGCCGGTGACCAATATGCTTGCCTTGAAGCTCGAAAAGGCTCCGCCCGAAGTCCGTGCCGAGATGCCGTTCTGGCTGTACGAACTCGAAAGCAAGCAGTACGGCGAAGCCGCACCGCAGCTTTTTGAAGCTTCGCTTCAGGCAGCTCCTCTTGATTTGCGCGTCAATACGTTGAAGGCTAAGCGAGAAGACGTCATTGCGGAACTTTCCGAACACAAGGTAACGGCTGAACTCATGCAGTTCTCGCCCGACGGTATTCGCCTGACGGATAAGCCCGGTTTGATTCGCTGGCCTGTCTATCAGGAAGGCCGAATCGACATTCAGGACGAGGGCAGTCAGCTCATTGCGCGTCTTGTGGGCGCCAAGCGCGGCGAAATGGTGTGTGACTTCTGTGCCGGCGCAGGAGGCAAGACACTGGCTCTCGGTGCACTGATGAAGTCTTCCGGTCGTCTGTACGCTTTTGACATCAATGAAAAGCGATTGCAGGGGCTCACCCCGCGTATGCGCCGCGCCGGACTTTCCAGCGTTCATCCGGTTGCCATCCGTGATGAAAAGGACAACCGAATCAAGCGTCTGCGCGGTAAATTTGACCGTGTTCTGGTGGATGCGCCCTGTACCGGTACCGGCACGCTTCGCCGCAACCCGGACCTGAAGTGGCGCCTAACACCGCAGGAACTCGATCGCATCAACGCGGTGCAAAAGAGTGTGCTGGAAGAGGCGGCGAAGCTTCTTAAGCCTGATGGCCGCCTTGTGTACGCGACGTGCTCGGTACTTCAGCGGGAAAATCAGGACGTCGTTAAGACTTTCCTGGAATCTCATCCGGAGTTTGAACTTCTGAATGCTACTGACGTCCTGGCGAAGCAGGGCGTAATGTTGCCAGATTTCCAGAAGGAAGAATTTGGTGACTTTTTTGTGATGTTGCCTCACCGCCATCACACGGACGGCTTCTTTGCGGCCGTATTACACAAGAAGAAAGCCTGATTCTTGTCTGAGCTGAAGTAAAACAGAGCCTTGTCGAGAGCGTTTCGGCAAGGCTCTGCTGTTTTTTCGCAGAAAAAATGAGCTGATCAGTTTCGCTCGGTTATTGATTTTTTCGGCGGCAAACCGAATGTGCGCTTGTATTCGCGACTGAACTGATTGGGACTTGTGTAACCGACTTCGTAGGCAGCCTGACTCGCGCTGTAACCGCGAGCCACCATCAGGTGCTGAGCGAGGAACAGGCACTGACGTTTGTAATACTGCAACGGCGTCATTTTTGTGACCGTCTGGAAATGTCGATAGAACGTCGAACGTGTCATGTTGCACATTTCGGCAAGGGCATCAATATCAAGTGGTTTACCTGTGTTTTGACGGATCCACTGAATCGCGCGATTGATGCGGTTGGCGGGCGTGTTTTGGCTGAAGAACTGGGACAGGGCGGCGCCTTGCGGGCTCATCAAAAGCACGTAAGTCAGTTCCCGTTCAATGATCGGACCGCGTGTAGGAAGTTGTTCAGGATTCTGATAAACCAAGCGCAATAGACGCTCGAAGGCTTCAACAATGTCGACAGTGGCCGGCATTGCTGTGAATGCATGCACAGAGTGCCCAACGACGACTCCTTTGTGTTTTGCGGCGATTTCAGGGCAAGTAGCTAAAAGGTCGGTTAGAACCTGAGGATCAAGTTCAACGGAAATCGAAACAAAAGGCTTGGCATCTGAGGCGCATGTCACCTCGTAGCTGGCAGGGGAGTCCGCCGCCGTCGTGCAGCTCGTGCCTTTACCGTACTCAATGTTTTGTCCGTCAGTCGTGCTGCGCTTGCGACCTTGAAGAATCAGACCGGTTGAAAGCGTGTAAAAAGTATTGGTATTGACAATCGGACAGGGTTGCACATGAAAGTGCAACCGTGGCATTGATTTGGGAGAAAAAAGAGAGGTACCGGTTTCTCTCCACTGGTTCAGAGCAATATCCTTAAGCGCATCCAGACGGGTGCGAAGATCTTCTGACAGCGTAATCTCGAACACAAGAGAATCCTTTGTTTGTTCAGCCGAGCCAGTTGTGTTATCACACTTGCATCGACAATTGGAAAGCCATAGCGTACTCATTCTGTACCCGCTATTTTGCGTGAATTTTGCATAATCGTCAGTAGAGACGGACGTCTGTTAGAAAATATTTCAGGCTGCCTGCCAAAGAGGAAACGCAGGCAGCCTGAATTGCCTCCGACTTTGTTATTCAGCCGGATGAGCAGCCTTTTCAACGACCGCGAGAGCGTTGAGCGTTCTCGGGTAGCCGAGGAGAGGTGCAAGCTGCAGACAGGCGGCGATCAAAATTGCCTCGTTGTTGCCCATCTTGAGGTTGCCGGCAGCGTGTGCTGCCATCTGAGCGGTGGTGTCGCCTTGCGCGGCCAGGTAGCAGAAGGTAACGAGTTCGCGTTCCTGCAGTGACAAACCGGAGCGAACGTAGTAGTCGCCGAAGCAGTTGGCAGAAAGCCAGCGACGGATGGCAACGGTCTTTTCGGGGCTGGAAGTGGCAAAGCCCTTCATTCTCGGGCCGAAGATTTCAACCTGAGCGGCTTCGCCCTTGACGACACGCTCGACATCCTTCTGTTCGATGGTGTCGGGAAGGGGGAGCTTTACGCCGCGCGAGGTAAAGACACGGTTCATGGTGTCGACGAATCCGCGGACACGTCCCATGCCGAGATAAGCGGTGGCTTGATAAACGATTTCGCGAATCTGTATGGGCGTTACGCCGGCGTCGAGCGCCTGCGGCAAACGGACCTCGAATTCTTCCTTGCCGCCGCAACCGAGCAACGCGGCAAGAATGACGAAGTGACGGTGAGCTTTACCCAGAACGGGCTCGACCGTCTTGGCGACTTCTTCCTCATCAAAGTGCTTGAAGAAACGTGCGTATTCGGGATCGGTCTTTGCAAGATCGGAAACAGCCGGTGCGGCGGCTGCGGCCGGATTGAGTGCGGACATGAAAACTGCTCCTGCGGCGAGTCCGGCGGACCCACCCAAAAGATTGCGACGTGAAAGAGATTTTTCCGACATTGAACACCTCGTGAAGGTCAGTGTTTTGTTGATTTCATTATCCGAAGCAGCAGGGCAAGTTGGGTGCCGAAACGTTGCACGATATTCTCAAGTCGCTGAGCTTGAGAAAATGACGGAAGAGGGGAAATGTCTCGTGAAATGAAACTGCAATGTCCGAATAAAATCCTTTAAAATCAGCATGCAAAACATAACTACTATTATATTGAGAAAAATTCATTGTCAGTGTGCTATATATCAGAAATTGCCAAATTCAGTCACTTTCGGGCGTATCTAAAAACTCGACTTGAGTGAGAGATAACTGCTAATATTTGAGCGAATATCCCTTAAATTTGACATTAATCGCTAAAAAAAGAGCGGATATTGTGTTTGATGGAAACGTATCGACGATCGCTAACTTGAAGTCACCCAAAGAACTGCGTTTGCAATTGGCAGAACGGGCTAGAGAGCTGAGACTGACGCGCAACATGCGTCAATCGGATCTTGCTGAGTGCTCTGGCGTGACGCTCGCGTCCATACGTCGGTTTGAGAAGGAGGGAGAGATCTCACTCAAGAACCTGATGCTGATCGCCATTGCGCTCAATCGAGCCCAAGACGTGGAGCAGGTGTTCCGCCTCAATGAAGACATTGATCTTTTTAAGCCTGAACCCAGGAAGCGTCAACGAGCCAGAAAATGAGAACGCGCGTTCTGCTAAACCTGGAAGGAAAACATCGCTTTGTCGGTTTGCTGTCGGCAGATCGGATAGGAGCGTTGTTTCAGTATGCACCGGAATTTGTGGCGGAAGGTTTGGAAGTTTCTCCGTTATCGTGCCCGCTACGGGCATCGGTCTTTCGCTGCATTCCTGGATTCGTGAGCGACAGTCTTCCTGACGGTTGGGGAAATTTACTTCTGTCTCGCAGGCATGCTTGTGAAGACAGGCGTCTTGCAGAAATGGCAGTATCAGCGCGACTCGCCGGCATTGGTAATCAGGGCGTGGGGGCCTTGGAATTCGAGCCGAAAACGTCGAACCCGAAAGAATCTTGTCGTCACGACAGCTGCAACACCATTGATCTCGATGACGTTGCCGACGGTATCCGGGCTGTCCAAGCAGATGAAGCTACTGATACGGAACTCGATGAACTGATTCGTTTGAGCGGGTATGCCGGCGGCGCACGCCCCAAGATTGTGTGCCTGGTCTCTGATGACAGAAGGCTGGTTAAACCGGGGAACGCGCCAAGACCCAATGGCGCTCCGTGGATCATCAAATTCAGTAATTTGACCGATCCTGAAGACAGCGGGGCGCTCGAGTATGCGGTGTCGCTTCTGGCCAAGAGTGCCGACATCGATATGCCCGAAACCCATTTGTTCGAGTCTTCAAAAGGCGCAGGATGGTTCGATATCCGCCGGTTCGATCGTACTTCTTCCGGAAAGGTGCACATGGCAACTGCAGCCGGGTTGTTGCATTGCGATTTTCGGCAGCCTTGTCTTGACTATCAGACACTGATGGCGTTGACACAGCGTTTGGCAGGTGCCGGTGATTTGGAGCAAATGCTCAAGCGAGCATACTTCAACTTCGTCACCGACAATCGGGACGATCATGCGAAGAATTTTAGTTTCCTGATGGACGGCAAAGGCCGTTGGCGCTTGTCGCCTGCTTATGACTTGGTTCCGAACATCGGAGGTTTCGAGCACATGACCGCCTTGTTGGGCATCGGAAAGTCACCGGAACGTTCGCTGTTCATTCGTCTGGGAGAAGACTTCGGTCTGACTCGGCGTAAGGTGCAGGCCGCTCTAGAAGAAGTGGACGACAGCCTGCCTCAGTGGTTCCAACTGGCTAAGAACTGCGGAGTCAAAGCGCCTCCTGCTTTCGAGCCGCTCAGATAAACGCGGTCGGGCACTCACTCAAGCTCCGGCCGCTGATAGAACGCAATTCTTAGTCAAAGCGCAGGCAAGCGTTCATTCTGCGTGCCTGGAACAATGTTGCTTTCTGCTTCACATGTAGCAAAAGGTACAGTGAAAACACCGTAGTCTCTCTGACAGATGTTTTACGGCTTAGGTGGATTGCATGAACCGACGAGATTTTTTCGTTCAGAGCGCAGCTTTGGGCGCAGGTTTTTCCTGTGTAGGCATGAGCGCGGCTCAGGAAAATGCATCTTCTACTGCCAATTCTTTTACTTCACCTCAATTAAAGCGCAGGCATGCGCTCGATCTGCGTTCCCGGATCTACAACGATCGCCTTCATGCCGCGTGCTTCAATGGCCTTTTGACCGCGTTCGGTGCAAATGACCGTGGCGCCTTTTGCGCAGAGTTTCTCCTCGAAAAGCACCTTTTGACCGGCTACGAAGGAAGCTTTGGGTGTCTGCGTGGTGTAGTCGTAGACGGTGATATCGGCGTCAGCTCCGACGGACAAGTGCCCCTTGCTCTTGAGGCGCAGCATGCGGGCGGGATTCAGAGACGTCTTCTGCACGAATTCAGGCAGGGTCAGCACGTCAAGCTTCACAAGCGACAGCCCCTGAGACAGAATCACATTGCGCGGAATGCAGCCGCCGTCCGTGGAGATTGCGTCGACAACGAACGAACCGTCATCTCGCTTGGCCTGCGCGAGCGCAATGCGCGGCAGCGGCGGATTGATGTTGAAGCTGCCGCCGACGTCACTACCGGCTTCTTCCCAAAGCTTGAGAGCTTCTTGTCCTGTGACCAGATCCGAATAGCCGCCCGCGTCGTAAACCACGAAGGCCTTCTTGGCCAACAAGGCCGCGCGAACGCCGTCTCGATCTTCCGAGAATCCGAAGTGACGCAGACAGTTGCCCGTGACTTTCGACTGAATCTTGCCGTCTGGGCCGCATGTCAGACGAGTGCCGTTCTTGGGCGAGATGTAGCTTTCGCAGAAGATGTTCGGGTTCTTTTTAAGCAGATCAATGGCGATGCTGGCTTCTTCTATATCACTCTTAATGGCGCCGCGGCAGTAGGCGTTGATGTGCGCCAAATGCAGCGGATAGCCGTCGGCCATCTCAACTGCCTCGATCATGCCCTCAATGTTGGAGCCGTGCTCGGTCGTACCGGCGTGCCACGCGACGTAAGCACGACGCTCAAGAGCAGTTTTGATGAGTTCGGACGATACGGTCGGTGTCAGCGGATAGTGGCCGCCGAGGAGCTTGACGCCTAAAGCACCTTGTTCAAGTGATGCATCGATGAGCGTTTCCATTTCTTGCTTGCTGGGCGTCGTCGACTTGAACGTAAACGGCGGTGAAGCAAACTGCAGGATAGCCATGTTGATGCCTGCGCCATACTGCGGAACGTTGTCGAGAATGTCGTCCAGTGGGCCGGCCATATCCAGACAAGTCGTGACACCGTTCATCGCGAGCATTTTCGGGCCGAACGGCGATCCCCACATCGTGCCGAGGTGAACGTGACTGTCGATGATGCCGGGCTGCAGCACCAGACCGGTGAAATTGATCACTTCGCGTGCGGAGGAACCGAGATCGGGTCCCACGGCCGCAATCAGGCCGTTTTCAACGGCGACATCACAAACATCGTTGATGCCGTTTAGGGGATCAACGACCTGGGCGTTTTTCAGAAGCAGGTCGAACATGGAATACACTCCTTCGGATAGCTTTGTCAGACGTAGCTTAACGCGGTCTGATGCAAAGAGGTCAGCCGCGCCATAATTACATGTGCATATTGAAGGTTGCGTTTGCTCATGGCCGGTTAGCTAACTGGCGGTTAGCAAATTCACACTTGGAAAATAGGGGGGCCGAACGATGAATGAAACATTGGGCATTTTTGCCTTTTCCTGCTTGTCGCTTTTGACAGCAAGCGCCTTTGCCGCCGCTCCTGCGTGGCTTGATGTGGCTGTCAGTGCCGAGTCCGCTAATACTGTGGAAATGCGTCGCCACCTGCATGCCAATCCGGAACTCGGCAACCAGGAAAAGCAGACCCAGGCCTACATCGTTCAGAAGCTCAAGGAATTCGGTGTGGACGAAGTTCTGGTGGGTTACAAAAACTCGCCCACCGCTGTTATCGGTGTCATTAATCCCAAGAAAGGAAACGCCATCGGCCTGCGAGCGGATATAGACGCCTTGCCGATAAAGGAAAACACGGGCCTCGCATTCGAAAGCAAAGCAAAAGGAAAGATGTGGGGCAAAACGTCCGACGTGTCTCACATGTGCGGTCACGACATGCACATGGCGATGCTTCTGTCGGCAGCCCGTATTCTGGCTGCACACAAGGAAGACGTCCCGCGCAAGGTTGTGCTGGTCTTTCAGCCGGCCGAAGAGGGGGATTCGATTACGAATCCTTTTGTAACGGACAATCCGAAGCTCTCGGGCGCCCGTGCGCTGGTTGAAGACGGTCTCATTGAAAAATACGATATCAAGCAGATGTACGGCATCCACGTGATGGCGCGAGTCCCCGCCGGCAAAATGCTGGTGGCGCAGGGAACGGCTCTGAATTCAGCCGACGCCTTCCAAATTGACATTGAAGGTCGCCAGGCGCACGGCGCGATGCCGTGGACTGGTGTTGATGCAACCCTCACAGCCGCTCATACAGTTGTCGCTCTTCAGCAAATCGTTGCTCGTAACGTGAACCTCACACAAGGTATGGGAGTCATCACTGTCGGTAAGCTACAGGCAGGGGAGACGGGGAACGTGATGGCGGGCTCCGCTTCCATGCTTGGCACGATTCGAGCAAACCACAATACCATCCGCAGCAAACTTCTGGAGCGCATTCCTCAGGTTGCTGACGGTACGGCAAAAGCGGCTGGCGCTGTGGCAAGGACAAAACTCATTGAAATCTATCCGGTTACCGTCAACGATCCGGCGCTGGCTGGCCGTATTACAAAGGAACTGAAGGTTTACGGTGTGGACGCTCAGATTTCAGATTGGAATCCGGGTGCGAGCGAGGACTTTTCGTTTTACGCGCAGAAAGTCCCGTCTGTGTTCATGTTCCTGGGCGGCGATCCCAAAGACGCGAAGAACGCACCCAACAACCATTCTGACAAGTTCAGTCCGGACGAATCGGCAATGCCGGCTGGTGTGAGAGCTCACATCGCCGCGGCAATGACGCCGGTCAAATAACCTTTAAAACAAAATGGGCCGAGAGCGAATGTTTCAAAATCGGCCCAAAAAACATCAAAAATCTCAAAAATTCAACTCAACATAATAGTAGTTATGTTGAATAATGGCTAAAAAACAAGACAGAACGCATTTTTGCGACTCCGCCTCTTTTCTTGTTTATGTTCAGTTGAGCGCCTCCGCTTACTTTACAACGCCAACACTGCTCAAATCGAGCGCAGAAATGTCACCGGAAAGAATCTTCATTACGTCAAGCTTGAGAGCTTCTTTCTTTTGTGCATCGGTCAACCCGAGTGCGTCACGTTCATTGCGGGCGCTTCGCGTTTCATGACGAGCGTCCATTGCGATCGTGAGCAACGCGTACCGAATGGAATTGCGTTGTATCTCATCTCCAATGTGGCTCTTGCCGATGCAATCAGCCAACCCGAATGCAGCATCCTTGTTGCCGGCGCGCACGGCCGAGGCAAACAAATTGCAGGCTTTTTTCTCATCGTCGGGCGATGGATCGGACTTCATCACCAACTTGGCTTGGTTGTATTCCGTCATGCCGGGTTCGGGCTGCGGCGCGAACTGTTCCCACAGCGCAGCGGCCAAAAACAGCACGAAAAGAACCTGAGCAGCTTTCTCTTGGTTGATGTTTTTCAGAGCTGACATTTGATTGATTGGAAGTGATGCAATGAATGGCCGAGTCTAGCTCGAAATGCTCTTCAGAGCGACTCGGCCGGCTGTTTGTATGAAATAGTATTTGTTAAGACTGTATCTTTAAAAATACTAAATCAGAACTTTGGCATCATCGAGCGGAGTTTGGAAAGCCCCTCTTTCATCGTGATGTCCAGATCGGACGAAAAGCGCTTGTCGGTGACGGAGGCCTTGAACCAGCCGGCGGAAACCCCGGTCCAGATAATCTTGCCGTTACGCAGGTCAATGATGGTCAGAGGCATTTCAACACGGTTGCCCTCCACGTCCACGTAGCCGCCGATCATGGCGGCGTCAACGCCGAGCACTGTCTGGACTTTCTTGAGGTTCTCAGCCTTTACTTCTTGCTTATTAAAGACGGCATACGAGAGATCACGACTAGCGAGTACGCCGTCGCCTGTGGACAGACGGGTCAGTGCTTCATTCGTGGCCATGAAGCGAAGCTTGGGGTTCTTTTCCTGCAGAGCGGCTGCGAGTTCGAACTGAACTGTTGGCTGGTAAGCCGCCACTCTGGACGAATACAGAAGCGGAAGGACGACGACGGATGTCACCGAGCCTTCTGCATAGCTGGCGCTCAGAGCACCTTTGGAAACCGGGCCGGTGGCTGCGCAGCCGGTCAAGGCCAGAGCTGCACCGAGAAGGAAAGTCCTGCGAAGCATGGTTCTCTCTTTGTTTGATGTTGATGTGACCTCGATTCTGCCATGACCGTCTTTAGTGTCGCTTATGCGTGCCGAACAGAGCGGGAAAACGGAACGTGTTTAAAGACAATCGAATGGTCGGATGCTCGAGACGAAAATTTTGAGGGCATTTAAACGCGCTTGTGTCTTGAGGTCAAAACACACGAAAAACCATACAAGATCTAATGTCATTTAACCTTACTTAATTTATGGATACTTAATAGTTCCTCGCTATGGAAACGAAGAGGTAGACCCACTGGACCCTCAGAAAAGGGAAACAGGCCACTTTGTCAATTCGAAACAACGCCGCCTGACTAAGAACGACGTTGTTTGAACAAGTTTTTGTCGGCTTGAGAACTTAATAACATGTTAGACCAAACTAGTAAACTATGATAAAAACTGAAATCCTACAAGAAAGGCAAAAGAAATCCATAAAATCAGAACGATTAATCAAGGTCTTACCACGATTTTTAGAAATCTTGAAAATGTGAGATAATTATCATAATAAAAAGAGTTATCCGGTATAACTAGTTGAATCAAATAGATATGAGACCGTCCTTTGCTGTTGAAGAATCTTTGGTAGCGCTTGGTCACAATATGAAAGTGGCTCGTTTGAAGCGTCGCCTCCCCCAAAACATCCTAGCCGAACGCGCGGGTGTCTCTCTGTCGACTCTATGCAAAATAGAAAACGGCAATGGCGGAGTCGCGATTGCAAGTTACGCAGCCGTTCTCCTCGCTCTCGACCTGGGCACCCCTTTCGCCGAAATCGGACGAAGCGACCCTTTGTCCCTGGCGCTCGAAACTGAGACCCTTCCGAAACGCATTCGCAAATCCGGAAAATAGTCATGCCTCAGGTTGTTCCCATTGCTTGGCTCAAAAAGGACCTGACCGTTCCCATCGGTCAGTTGGTTCTTAGTGACGACTCCGGCCAGGGAGCGTCGATGGCTTTCCGCTACGACAAAGAATGGCTCTCGTCCGGTTTTCCTCTCGGTAGCGATCTTCCGTTGAGTCCGACGATTCTTTACCCTTTGACCGACTCCATGGAAACCGATCCGGTGCTGGCAGCTCGAAGCGATGTCTTCGGGTTCTTTGCTGACCATGCTCCCGGAAAGTGGGTTGAGAAACTGATTCGGCAGGCGCATTTAAATGACCTCAAAAGTGATTTTCTTGAGGGTGCACCCGCGTCAACCGAAATATGGACGCGCTCAGGACACGTTCTCGGTCGATTTTCTGCCCTGTCCCTTCCTCTAACTCACGGATTTCACACGAAATTTTTGCCACCCGTTCTTGAAATTGAGGGTTTCGGCAAAAACTCAAAATCGGTCAAAAATCTGGGTTTGGCCATGCAGGCACTGAACGCCGGAGCCTCAATTCGAGGTAAAGAGCTTGTGGAGATGCTGCTTTCAAGTGCTATGGAGCTTGGCGGTACCAATCCCAAATGCGTGGTGCGTCTGGGCAAGTCCGACGATGAGTGGGTCGTACGCCACGCTTCCGCACGTGAACCCGTTAACTCTGCCTTATGGATGGCTGTGACGCGGGAGCTCGCTCAGGCCTGCGGCATCAAGGTTGTCGAGGGTAAGCTGATTGCACCGAGACTTTATGCGGAACGCCGCTTTGACCGCGCCGAGGACGGATCTCCCCTGCTTTGTTTGTCGGCCGCGACGCTTGTTCGACGGCAGATGACGCGCGAGCGGATCCTTCATCCGACACCCAAGACCTATCTTGACATCGCCGATATTCTCAATCGTTGCGGCGCAGATCCGACAGCTGATTTGCGTGCTCTGTTTGCACGATTGCTTTTCAATACCCTTACGGGAAACAACCGTGATCGGCTCGATCAGTTTTGGTTCACTCCGACCGAAATGGGATGGAAACTTTTGCCTATGTATGCTCCCTGTGCGCAGTTGCCGTTCCTATCGGCTCGGTTTTTGTCGACACCACTAAAACCCAGCGCCAATGTCGCGGATCCTGAATCCGCTATTGTGCTTTCTCGATATTTTGGTGTCTCGATCAAAGACGCCAAAGCGATGCGGCTAGAATTCATGCAGGTACTTTCCGAGTGGTGTCGCATCGCCGAAACAGCCGGTGCCGACCTCCTTGAAATTCGCCAAATGCAAGGGGCCTTCGGGTAGCTGTTGTAGACAGTATTGTTATAGTTACTACCTTAAATAATACTAAATTACTCTTTCAGGTCTAGGATTATGGACATCAAAAAAGACAATGCGATGTATATGCAGATTGCGCAGATTGCTGCCAACCGCAGCTATGCTCAGCGTCTGAAAGTCGGCTGTGTCATTGTCAAAAACAATTCGATTATCAGCTTCGGTTGGAACGGGATGCCCACAGGGTATGACAACTGTTGTGAGATCGAGGTAGACGGGAAATTGGTGACGCGGCCGGAGGTGCAGCATGCTGAACTGAACGCGATCAGCAAATTGGCCTACAACGGTTATTCGAGCCACGGAGCGAGCATTTTCATCACCCACTCCCCCTGCATGCATTGCTCTTTGCTGATTCAAAAGTGCGGAATCGAAGCGGTCTATTACCATGAAATTTATCGCGACGATTCAGGGCTTAAGTTTTTGCGCGCGGCAGGCATTCACGTTGAGCAGCTCTGAGTTTCGAAACTGTTCTCACATAACAAAGGACGCCGTCCGGTGTGCGGATTCGGCGTCCTTTTGATTACCGGCTATCCTTCCGGTCTAGCCTAAGCGGACTTTTTCCCATATCTCTGCGATACCGGGATTGCGGCGCTTCTGTTGACGATCTTTGTAGTTCGTATGCAGAAGCGTTTCAGCGCGATGGCTCAACGGCTTTTCCAGGAATTCCTGATACAGACGAATAACGTCCGGATTACGGTGGCTCTGACGGATCGGGCGTTCGGCATCAATCTTGTAGATTGATTGCGTGCGAGCATCAAGTTTGTCGAGATAGCTATTCTTTTCGCGGATCGTACCGCCGCCGTCCACACAGCCGCCCGGGCAAGCCATAACCTCTATGAAGTGGTAATCGCACTTGCCTTCGCGAATGTCTTCAAGGATTTGTTCGACATGTGCCAGACCGTGCACCACGGCGATTTTGACCTTACCCTTTTCGCCGAGATCAACCGTCCCTTCTTTGACCCACTCCCTGCCGCGGGCCGGTTCGTAGACAACATGGCCGAGCTCTTTGCCCGTGACCACGTGATACACCGTACGCACAGCCGCTTCCATCACACCGCCCGTGACGCCGAAGATGGCGCCGGCTCCCGTGTTCTGAGACATGAAGGGGCTGTCGAATTCGCTTTCCGGGATCTGCGGCAGATTGATGCCGTGTCGACGCAACACACGGGCGAATTCTCGGACAGTGAGCACAAGGTCGGTGTCGGGCATGCCTTCGGTCTTGAGCTGACTGCGGGCAGCTTCGTCCTTCTTGGCCGTGCAGGGCATGATCGAGATAAAACGAAGCTTGTCAGGATTGATGCCGTGCTCGCGGGCAAACCAAGTCTTGGCGAGGGACCCGAAGATCGCCTGCGGAGAGCGCGTGGTCGAGAGGTTCGGAATGATTTCCGGATGCACCTTCTCGACAAAGTTCACCCAGCCAGGGCAACAGCTCGTCATCATCGGTAGCGTGCCACCGTCGTTGAGGCGTTCGAGCAGTTCTGTACCCTCTTCCATGATTGTGACGTCGGCGGCCCAGTTGATGTCACAGACGTAGTCGGCGCCGAGCTGTTTTAAAGCCGTAACGATGCGCTTTTCAAGGTTGGTGCCAGCAGCTGCCTGGAAGGCGTCGCCCAAGGTCACGCGCACGGCCGGAGCAAAAGCCACGACAGTTTTAATTTCGGGGTCGGAGAACCAATCCAGGGCGACTTCGGTCTGATCCTTTTCGCTCAGAGCACCCGTCGGACAAACAAGCGAGCACTGGCCGCACTGCACGCACTTGGCGCTGTCGGCCCAGAGTTTAGCGCCGGCAATACCCACGCCGCATTCGTTGCCGATGTTGTCCATCGTGAGAGCTGAAACCCCCTGAACCTGGCGGCAGACTTCCACGCAGCGATAACAACGGATGCACTTGTTGGCATCGCGCACCAGGCCATTGGCCGACCAGTCCAAAGGTCGCTTTCCGGTAAAGCGGCCGTTGCAGCTGTTGTGTTGCAGGCCCACGTAGAGCGCCAAGTCCTGTAGTTCACAATTGCCGTGACGCGAACAGCTTGCGCAGTCCTGATCGTGATCGGAGAAGATCCAAGCAACCTGCCAGCGTTGCATTTCGCGGATGCGTTTGGTGCGAGTCTGCACTCGCATACCGTTGGTGAGCGGTGTCGTGCAGGCTGTCACGATCTGACCGCGGCCGCGGTCATCGGTGACTTCCACAAGGCAGACGCGGCATGTTCCGGGCGTGTGGTTCAAAGGCAGATAGGCGCACAGCGTTGGAATAAAAATACCCAGACGCTTGGCGGCATGCAAAATGGTTTCGCCTTCTTGGAATTCAAATTCTTTGTTGTTGATCCAGGCTTTCATTTTTTTGTCCCCTTGCCTTTTTAGAACACCGAGCTTACGGTGCGCTTGTTGTTATAGTTGCCGGGAATCGGACGCGGTGTCACGACAGCATAGATGCGGTAGCAGCGCATACAGCGCTGAGCCTCGAGCCGGGCCTGTTCGTCCGTAAACGTAAGATCAACTTCGCAGAAGTTCTTTTCGCGATCTTGCACAGCAATATGTGGAACCTTTTGGCGCGGTGCAGTGCGCACCGGAGTAACAGGTTCAATGTCTTCGAGAAGCTTGCAGTCGCGGATAATTTCACCCATGCGGGAGCGAGGCGTGAAGCCCACGGAACCGCGAGAGAGGTATTCGTCAATCGAGTACGCTGCTTTTTCGCCCTGAGACAAACCACCGATGAGCGTGGTCGGACCGGTTGCGCAGTCGCCGCCCGCAAATACGCCCGGGCGCGTTGTGGCAAGAGCCGGTGTCACCGAAATGGTACCCCAACGATTCAGAAGTACACCGTCGGCTTCGCTGAAAACGTCGCGCTCGACTTTTTGTCCAATGGCGGCGATGACCGTAGCGCATGACAGATCGAATTCGCTGCCTTCGACAGGGCGCACACCGCGGCGGCCGCGGGCATCTTTTTCGGTGAGCTCCATCTTGGTCAGACGAACTCCGGTGACATGCCCTTCTTCGCCGCTGATGGCCACCGGGTTGGTGAGGAAGTGAAATTCAACGCCTTCGTCAATGGCCGCATCAATTTCTTCTTGATCGGCCGAGGCTTCGTTGCGGGTGCGACGGTAGACAACGTGTACCTTGCCCGAGGCAATACGGCGTGCCGATCGGCAACAGTCCATGGCCACATTGCCGCAACCGACGACAACCACGTCGCCTTCGAGCGTAGGCGTTTTCCCTTCGGATAGTTGGGTCTCGACGTTCAAAAGGAAGTCGATGCCATTTTGGTAACCGGACAGAGAACGGTTTTCACCGGGCAACCCCAAATAGGCGCCTTCAGCGCAACCAATGCCGAGGAATACGGCGGCGTATCCTTCTTCAAAGAGACTCGAAACAGAGAAGTCCTTACCCAGGCGCTTGCCGTAGTGCCAGACGCCGCCGAGTTCGGTGATGGCATCCGTTTCCTGCTGCAGCAGGCCCTTGGGCAGGCGATACGGCGGAATGCCGCGCAAAGCCATACCCCCTGCTTTTGTATCCTTGTCGTAGATGTCGACCGGATACCCCATCAAAAGCAGGTGGTAAGCACAGTTAAGCCCTGCAGGACCGGCACCCACGACGGCGACGCGAGCTTTGCTGCGATCCACTGTGGGCTTCATGCCGTTGAAGAGTTCATGAATCGGCACGCCCGTGTTGTCGCTTACCCATCGTTTGATGTCTCGAATGGCTATGGGCTTGTCGACTTCGTTTCGGCGACAGGCCGCTTCGCAGGGGCGTACGCACACGCGGCCGCAGGTGGCGACCAGCGGATAGTGATTGAGCAAAACCCCGGCGGCGAGTTCCGGATGTCCGTCGCGCACGTAGTCAATGTATCGCGGCACATTGACATGAGCCGGGCAGGCTTCGATGCATTTGGCCGTGATCGTCACGAACATATCACCGCGCATGGCTTCTGCGGTTTCAAAGAGGCGTTCGCGGAAGTGTTTCATGGCTCCCACAAAGGCCGCGGGTGCAGTGCGGCCGATGCCGCAAAGACTCGTGAGCATCATCTGCTCGGCGGACTCATAGATATGGTCCCAGTCAACGGCGGCGCCTCGTCCTTCAACCAGATCGCGCAGGGCGAGTTCAATGAGTCTAGAACCCGTACGGCAAGGTGTGCAGCGACCGCAGGAAGCCTCCGACACTTTCTCGTAATAGCGCAGCAAAACGCCGGCAAGACTCACGGAATCGTCAAACACCAGAAATCCGGCGTTCCCAATGATAACGTCAATCGGATTGCCGGGATTGAAGTTCATGAGGGCCTTGAGGTCAAGTCCCTCCGGGGTCTTGTCGTTGCCCAGTGTGTTGTCGTACTTGATCCCGTTCCATACGCCGTAGCGGACCATTTGTTTCTCTCCTGTTGCAGAGATTTCGTTGCCGGGTGGAAACGAAAGGGCATAGCCGGTGCGGGGTTGTTTTTTTGCTGCTTCCGGAAGCCCGCCTTTGATAAAAGGCCTCAAAAAGATTGGCAAATTGTACTGAAAAGCGGCTCAGGGAAAAGGTCGACTTTACGAGTCGTCACTGATCCTGACCGCCGTTATTTGTTTGTCTAGGATTATAGGGACGTAGCTATCTACAATCAAATAACTATTATTTTTGAATTTTGATAGATGGGAAGTTATTCTTCGAGTTTTATCTGATGCGCTCTACGGCGGCTCTGTGTCATCATTCTCATATGACCTCTCACAATTCTTCCCATTCAGTCCCCACGCTGCGTTTGGCTGTGGTTCCTCACGCAGAATCGTTGCCCGGCGATCGGCTTCTGGCGAATGTCAGTGCGGAGGCTCTTCTGCGCGCCGCTTCTTTTTTAAGCCCGAAACGTCGATTGGAGTTTCTCTGGTCGCGTGTGTTGCTTGCCAAATTGCTGGAAAACGAACCGCAGGCCGCCGTTGTAGAGATCCCTCCTCGGTCCCCTCGTATTGAAGGCGCGGATGTTTCGGAAACCTCAATTTCCCATACAAAGACATGGATCGGGGCAATCGTAAGTTCCGTGCCTGTGGGTATTGATATGGAAGTGATGCAACCGAGTCGTGTGAATGAAGCAATATTTACCCGGCTATTTGATAAGCGTCATTGGGATGCGGCGGAAAACCGAGTGGCCGACTTCTATTGTTTCTTCGGTATGTACGAATCGGCTGTGAAGATGAATGTGCCGTTCTGCTCGGCATGCGATCGCCCGTACGTCGGTCATTGCGCTCAGAGCGCGGCGTCGGTACGTTTTTTCAGCGATGGGCAAACACTACTCACTGTGGTGACGGCAGAACCGGTTCAGCTCGAGATTTGTCAATTTGAGGTTGGACCGGACGCCCAGGAACTCATCGCAACCGATGCTCTTGCATTTATCCCTGTTGAGGGCCCTGCTTGCCTGCGGAGAGTCTGAAGATTTGGGGCCAAATAGCAAAAAGCCTGTGTTAACGAGACAGGCTTTTTTGCTTTGAAGAAGACAAAAAGTTATTTGCGCTTCTTGCGTCCAACCTTGACTTCCTCAATCTTGCCGGACTTAAAGGCAAGTTCGCGCCAGGTCTTGCGGGCGAAGATGAGAATGCCGTAGACGACCATGGCAATACCAAGTCCCAACAAGGTGGCTGTAAAGAATGACTTCTGATAGAAGAGCACCGCGGTCACCATGCCAACCACGACAGCGACGGCTTCGGGCCAGCCCATGCCGGGCTTACGCTTTTCCAGACCGAAATCTGCGCTGGAGAATTCTTCAAGCGAAATCACACGCGTGCCGGGGGCCGGATCTTCCGAGACTTCACCGTGCTGTTCGGGCATCTTCATACCGCGTTGTGCATAAACGCGCTGAATGGCGGCAAACTGGCTCTCGGTCAGAGGTTCCTGAACGCGCTTGCGCAGTTCATCGTTCGTCAATTGATTGAATTCGCCGGCGGCGGCGCGGATGGCGCGTTTCGTTGATTGAGCCATGACGATCTTCCAGTACGTTTTTGAATAGATGTTTCGCAGTAGACGCGGGATTTTATCAGCAATCGCTTTGGAGTAACACCACTGCTTGTGTGCTTACCCCCTCTTCTCTGCCTTCAAAACCGAGTTTTTCATTGGTCTTTGGCTTGATTGAAACGCTCCCCTCTTCAATTTCGAGGATTTCTTCAACGCGCGCTTGCATGGCGGCAACGTGCGGATTGAGTTTGGGTTTTTGAGCGACAACGACGGCGTCAATGTTGACTACGCGCCAGCCGGCTTCGCGAACCGCCTCATAGGCATCTTTCAAGAGGATTGCGCTGTCGGCACCCTTGTATTTCGGGTCGGTGTCCGGAAAAAACGTACCGATGTTTCCCAGACGGGCCGCACCCAGAATGGCATCCGTGATGGCGTGCAACAGCGCATCGGCATCGCTGTGGCCGTCCAACCCCAAGGCGTGTTCGATTTCAATCCCACCCAAAATGAATTTGCGGCCTTCAACCAAACGGTGAGAGTCGTAACCGATGCCGACGCGAATTTTCATGGGATTCTCCATATAAATTTTGGCGTCTTCAATGTCCTGAGGACGCGTGAGTTTGATGTTGCGCGAAGAAGATTCCACGACGCCAACAGCGTAGCCGGCTGACCGCATGGCACTCGACTCGTCAGTGGCGTCACTGTTGCCGGCAAGCGCAGCCTTGAGCTGCCCGTACGGGAAGCATTGCGGCGTGGCAATACGCATCAAGCCGCTGCGATCGATATCTTCGACGAGAAGACCGCTTTCATCGATGCGCTTGACCGTATCCCATACGGGGACGGCCAGAACGAGCCCTGCGGCCGTTTTGTCCTGCAGTACTTCCCCGGTTCGGGCGATCAAATTGGAGACATCCTGCGGCTGTACAAAGGGGCGGGCGGCATCATGCACCAGAACCAGATCATCGTCGGCGATGGTATCCGAAAGTGCTTCGAGTGTCTGAAAAACAGTTTTGGCCCGAGTATTGCCGCCGGTTCGCATCACGGCGGCCGGGATGGCAAGCGAGTCGACGTATTGATCTTCGGGACTTACGGCGACATAGATGCCGTCGATTTCCGGAACGTCCAAAAGTGCGAGCACGGTCGTTTGCAACACCGTCTGTCCGCTATCACCCAACGGCAGATATTGCTTGGGACGATCAGACTGCATTCGGGAGCCACAGCCTGCGGCGGGCAGCACAACGAAAACTCGGCGATTGGCAAAAGTCATGGGATTTCAGGTCGAGATGAAAACGTGCACGGATTTTAACGCGCACAAGAAAAATCCCGCCGACTGCGATAGCCGACGGGACTGATCTTGGAATCGGTTAGCTCGAGAAAGCGTTCCGATTAGAAGATGTGACGCAGACCGACGATGACCTGGGTGGCCTTGTTGTCAGTGACGTCTTCGGTGTCATCTTCAACCTTGACCTGGCGATAGCCGATACCCGAGTATATGATCGTACGCTTGGACAGATCGTATTCGTGGGCAAGGAAAATATTCCAGTTGGTGGCATCCGTGTTATCAGGATCGTCGTTGGCTTCGAGGTAGCCGTAGTAGGCGCCAGCATACAGGCGACCGCAGGGCAACGGGAACTGAGCGCCGAGGTGGAAGTTGTAGCCGTCAGCATCGAAGTATTCAGTTCCGGCGTCACTCTTGTCGAACTCCCAGAAATCCGCACCGCCCTGAACACCGTCGGCAAAGCCGTCACGGGCACCCTTGACGTACTGGCCGTAGGCCGTCAGTTTGACTACGCCGAAGTCGTAGTGGCCGCCGAGAGTAAAGGTGCGGCTGTCACCTACGTTTGCTTGATCGCTCGGAGCAGTTTGATTGTCACCGGAGTAGTGACGGAACATCAGCGTGTCATAGATGGCCACAACGCCCAACGGACCATTGTTGTAGGTCAAGCCAGCGGCGAAGTAACGGTTGCTGTTGCGTTCGTTTGCACGGGAATCGTTATCATCACCGTCAACCGTGTCGTTGGCAAACGAATACTGCAGATAGCCGGTAAAGCCGGCGGCAGTCGGGGTCTGGTAGGTCACCATGTTGTCCAGGCGCATGCCGTTGCCCTGGTAGTTGCCGATATTGAAAATGCCGTCCCAGCCGCCGGGCAGAACGTCGGCATTCATGCCGAAGATGTCAAGCGTACCGGCGCCGGAAAGGAGCGTACCGGCACGGCCGAAGCTCAACGTACCGTAAGGCGAGTGGAACTTCACCTGAGCTTCACGACCGAACATACGGCCGCCCTGGCCGAGCACGCCGCTGTCGGAGTTAAAGCCGTTTTCCAGCACGAAGGACACGGAGTAGCCGTTGCCCAGATCTTCGGTACCCTTGAAGCCGAAGCGGGAACCGCAGTTGTAGCCGTTGATCATTTCAAAACGGTTGACCGTGGGATCTTCCAGCGTGTCGAGGTTGGTGTAGCCCAAACCGGTGTCAACGATACCGTAGAGAGTAAAGTCAGCTGCGCTTGCGGTAGCAGCCGTCATGGCGGCTGCAACAGCGATGGCGATCTTTTTCATTGTCAGAGTCTCCCGTGGAGATGTGTTTTTATTAGAGGGGATTGGTTTCTGCCGAGGCAGTGCGCCTGATCTTATCGGTTGAAATTTGACCGAGGCAAGCACTGTCAAGACCTATTTCATGCCGATTTGACTAGTGTTGTAGAGAGCCTACAAAACTAAGCAATTTCTCCCAGCGCAATTTCGTTGCAGTGCGCTGAAGGTGAAGAGCCAGAAAAAACCTTCTGCTCAAGCCTGCATCGAGCAGAAGGTCTAGGGAAGATTGAGAGACCTGAAATGGTCAGAGGAAGCGATCAGTGTTTTCCGCAGCCGCAGTGACCGTGGCCATGTCCATGCCCGCGGCGTCCGCAATGGCCTGCTCCGTGGCAGTCGCATTCTTCTTTGCCGCATTCGCAGTGACCGCCGCAGCTGCATTCGCCCTCTTGTTTGTGACCGTGACAGCCGCAACCCTCTTCTGCATGGCCGTGGTGTCCATGGCAACCGCATCCACCCTCTTCGTGGCCAGGCCCATGGCAGTGATGGTGGCCGCGGCCGGCTGTGGCGGCTTCAACGTTGTTTTCAAGTGTGCCGGCGATGAGCGAGGCGACGGCAGCATCACAGTCGCCTTCGTTGCCGGCATAAAGCCGGATGTTGGCCTGTGCCAGAGACTGCACGGCTCCCGGTCCGAGGCCGCCGCAGATCACGCAGTCAACGGCGTTCTTTACGAGAAGGTTCACCACGGCGGCGTGACCGTGGCCGCCTGCGGCAATCGTTTCGGTCGAAATGACGGCTCCGTCTTGCACAACATAGATCTTGAAGTTGGGCGCCATGCCGAAGTGCTGGAAGATGGCGTCGTTTTTGACGGGCATCGCGATTTTCATATGTGAGACTCCTTGATTTTCCTGTGCGGCGGCTCGGGCGACGGTATTGCGCCGGCAACGGCCAGGACACGCGCAGCAGCTTGATTCCTGACAAATCCGATAGTTGCCGCCTTCGATCACCAGCGGCTTGCAGTTGACGATGGCGTAGGCAATCTTGAAGCGGGCCTTTTCGTAAATCTCGGTTGCTGTCGTGCGGGAAATCTGCATTTGCTGAGCGCATTGATCGTGAGTGCGCTTTTCGAGGTCAACGATGCGAATCGCTTCGTACTCTTCGACAAGCAGGACAACCGGAGTAAGCTCTTCGCCCCCTTGCGGAGCAAAGAGGCGCACCAGCGGTTCACAACACACACGACGACAACGACTGGGTCTGGGCATACTTCAAAATTGCAATATCGTTTCCGACAAATGTCGGAATCAAGTATAGCGCGAAATTTTCAGAAGTCTCCTTGCCTTTTCTCATCGTTTTGCAAAACCTTTGGAGCGAAGGAACTCCAAAACAAACGGTCGGCGTTCGCGGGCAAGCACGCCGCCGATGCCTTTGGTCCAGGAGTCCTTGCGTGGCGAGCGGCTACGTGTGGCGAAATACGTTTCGGTGACGGCATCGTATTTTTTCAGTTCGTCTGCATCTGGTTTGATGTAGCGGTTTTCCATGACGGTGATCGCTTGCGGCAAACGCGGCTTGACTTCGTTTTTGAAGGCGGGATGACCAAAAGCTAGCCCCAGCACGGGATAGACGTTTTCGGGCAGTCCCAGCGCCTGATCGGCCTTGGCAATGCCGTTACGCAGACCTCCGATAAAGCACCCGCCCAGCCCAAGCGATTCCAGAGCCACCATAGCGTTTTGCACGCAGATGCCTACGTCAAGTGTCGAAGTCAGGAATTGCTCAGTCCAGCCGAGATCCGCCTTCGGACAAAGACAGGCGTCACGATGGTAATCGGCACAGAAAACCCAGAATTCAGGTGCGGAAAGCACCTGCGGCTGATTGCCGCTTGCTTCATACATCACGCGGCGCAGTTCGGGGTCGGTGACGCGAATGACGGTGACAAGCTGCAGGAAGCACGAGCTTGACGCGGCAAAGAGTGCATCAAGAATCTTCTGACGCATGGCCTCCGACACCGGCTCGTCTGTGTAGTCGCGCACGGAGGTATGTGCGCAGAGCATGTCGACAACGGGAGCATCGACGTTTTTCCAGCTTGCTTCAATGGCTTTGATTTCTCGGTTCAGCGCTTCGTTGACGGGCACCGGAACGCCGACCGCCCTCGCCTTTTCAATCAAGGCGCCCGAGAAGAAATCGACTTCGGTCAGACGGTGAGCCTTGGTGTCTTGTCTGAGGCTGGGCATCCCTTCCGGATCAAGTCCGTCGCCGATGCGGATGTATTCCTCAAGGTCGCGCTCGGTGACGTCCACGCCGACTTTTTCGGCTACAGCGACAACCTCACGCATCGCGGCAATGTAGCGATCGCGCACGGGGCCGGGCTTTTGAATGTCGGCAAAAGTGCCTTTGGCCACGGCAATCGTTTGGTTGACGCCGATATTGAACATCCACTTGCACCAGATGCGCCGTTCGATGTCTTCTTCGTGGCGATACACAACGCCTGTGGAGTCAAAGAAAGCTTCGACGGTTTTCAACGCCGGCAGCCGATCGGCGTAACGTGCGGGTACACCGATGAAAAGAAAGCCGGGATTCTTGCAGGTGACGTGAGTGCCCACGCGCGTTGCGGCCATGCCCTGTGCGACGCTATAAAGGACGGTGGCCTGCGGGAAGGCTTCTTCGAGAATCGTTTCGCTCGTGATGCCGTTTAAAAGCGACACGATGATCGTTTCAGGGCCCACAACGGGACGCACGGATTCGATTGCTTCTTTTAATTGAGTGCCTTTGACACCGAAGATCAGCAGTTGAGCTTTACCGGGGTAGTCCTGAGGATCACAAAAGGCAAAGCGGCAGGGCTTACCGTTAAAGGTCGGGGGATCGGCGCGATAGCGCTGCTTGCGCTTTTCATCGACCAAAAACGTCACGGCTCCCTGTTTCATCTTCCGGGCCATGGTGTGGCCGTAGAGAATGCCCAAAGCGCCCATGCCGATGAAGGCAACGGATTGAATCGTCTGCATCTGAATTTTTCCTTTTAGCTTCAGCAAGCCAGCCGAATCAATGTCAGCCGCCGGCTCGTTTCATATCTCTCAGACAATAGCGCAATTAGCTTCGATTGGAAGCCGACGCCTCACACGAAAATCAATTCGCCTCAGTATTGAACCAAGGTACAAGGAGAAATTTGACGCTGCTCTTCAGAATTTCAATCGTAAAACCGGCGGCAATGTATCCACAGATCTGACACGTCGGCGAAAAGAAGCACTTCTTCCCGCACTTTTCGCTTGCTGCAACACCGATGCATCGGCCGCTACATAACAAACACGTGTGCAAATTCAACCGAAAGGAACTCCGAAAAAATGATCGGCGTCTTAATTTCTCTTGCAGTCACCGTCCTGGTGGTCTGGATTCTGCTCAAGAAGATGAAAGCCCAGTTCGTGCTCTTCTTCGGCGGCTTGGTTTTGTTGGTTAGTGCCCTGGCCATGGATGCGCTTGGGCTTCTCCCCAACGGTGCTCAGATTCTTCCCAAGGGTGTTTCGAGCACGGGCTTCGTGGGCTTTGACCTCTTTAAATGCATCTCCTCCCTGATGAGCTCGCGCGTGGCGGGCATCGGTCTGCTGATCATGGCCGCCTCGGGCTATTCCACCTACATGGCCAAGATCGGCGCAAGCGCTCTGATGGCCGATTACATCTCCCGTCCGCTGCGCGTTTTCAAGTCCCCCTATCTCGTGCTCGCTCTGAGTTACGTCGTAGGTGCCGTGGCTGACTTGTTCATTCCGAGCGCTTCGGGTCTGTCCATGCTCTTGATGGTGACGATGTACCCGGTGCTCGTGCGCCTCGGTGTCTCCCGACTTTCCGCCGCCGCCCTGATCATCACGGTGTCCTGCCTTGACATGGGGCCGACATCGGGCGCAGCTAACTACGCCGCTCAGGTGGCCGGCATGGATACGATGACCTACTTCATCGAATACCAGTTGCCCGTCGGTATCGTAACCACGATTGCCGTGGCCGTGTTGCACTACTTCTCCCAGAAGTACTTTGATGCTAGGGACGGTGAAAAGGCCAACGAAATCGACGAAACCGTTGCCAAGCAGAATGACCTCGACAGCAAGGGCGCTCCGGCTTGGTACGGCTTCCTGCCGATGCTGCCGCTCATCATGCTCTTCGTGTTCAACCGCTTCGTGATTTCGAGCATCAAGCTTGACGTGCCGACAGCCATGTTCATTTCCTTCACGGTGGCTCTTGTTTGCGAATTGATCCGCAAGCCCGCCAAGGAAGTGCTCACGACCGCCATGGACTTCTTCAACACGATGGGCCGTCAGTTCGCGACCGTGATCACCCTGATCGTTGCGGGCGAACTATTTGCCAAGGGTTTGATTGCCACGGGTACGATCGACTATCTCATCGATGTCACCAAGAACATGGGGCTGCCCGCTTACGCAATCATGATCGTTGTGGTGACCTTCATTTCGATCGCCTCCGTTGTGATGGGTTCCGGCAACGCTCCGTTCTATGCTTTCTCGCCGCTCATGCCTGACTTCGCTCAGCAGTTCGGTGTCTCGACCATCCTGCTCCTGATGCCGATGCAGCTTTCGACCGGCATGGCTCGCAACATGTCTCCGATTACCGCCGTGGTGGTGGCTGTGGCAGGTTGTTCGGGCATCAGTCCGTTCGCGCTCATTCGCCGTACGGCAATTCCGATGATCGGCGGCTTGATCGTGATGGTGGTGACCACGATCCTGCTCAATTAATTTCCAATCATTGTCCTCCTGTTGGGCAGGCTGAGCGTTCCTTCTTCGGGCGCACAGCCTGTCTTTTTCGTATTGGTACAATCAAAATTTGTCGATCTCTCAGAAAAAGGTACCGATGGCCCATACTCAACACAGCTTGCTTCTGAGCAACTGCTTGCGCAAGGTTTCGCCCAGGGCCTCGGCCTTGGTCTGCGCCCTTATCATGGGCTTCGTTTCTCCGTCGTTTGCTCAAACCGCAGAAGACGTGGAGGATGCCGCCGACTATCTGCAAGCCTCGTCCGAAGCGCGCAAGCCTGCCCGGCAGCCTGCAACGCTTCGTGTAGGCGTGTACTATTCGCCGCTGTTCACATTCCGCACCGACTTGATGGAAGTCACGATCGAGCGACTCAAAAACGCGATGCCCGAGTACGCGTTTCAAGTCGTTCCTCTGACCGAATTCGATCTGACGGTGGCTGCCGTCAAGCACGAGGTTGACCTCTTTGTGGTCACAAGCGGCTTATACACCTACCTTGAAACCTCCGGCGCTACGGCTTTGGCCGTGCGCAAGTCTCCTCAGTCGCAAGATCCGGGCAAGGCCATGGGCGCGGTATTCATTGCGCGTGCCGACGACGCGAGAATCACGAGTACGTCTGACCTGCGCTCCAAACGTGTTGCTGCCTTAAGTCCCCAGTCCTTTGCGGGCTGGATCGTTGCTCTGGGGGAAATCTCCAACATTACGCAGTATCCGAAAAACTACTTTGGCAAGGCATACTTCAAGGACAAGTCCGGTATGCCCATCGTCGAGGCCGTACTCAATAAGGAAGTTGACTTCGGTATTCTGCGCACCTGCGAATTCGAAAGCCTGGTGGCCCGAGGGCTGGTGGCGCCCAATACGATCAAGGTGGTGGGTAAGAAACCCGAAGACACCTTTGCCTGTCTGCGTTCGACCGATCTCTATCCCGATCTCATCTTTGCGGCTCAGGCCTCCTTGTCACCCGACATCAAGCGCAGACTTTCCGCGGCGCTCCTTTCCATGCCGATGAGCGAGTCGGGATACGGGTGGACCGTCGGTGCGAATTTGAGTGAAACTCGCCATCTCGTCGAGCGCTTGGGGTACAGTCCGACCGTGCGCACGACGGGCTCGAGCGTGATGATTGATCGATATAAGTACGCGCTTCTAATTGGCGTGTTGCTGCTGTTGGCCGCCGTTTTTTATAGCTTTGCCGTAAGCCGAACCGTGGCGCGCCGTACCAAAAAGCTCGTAGAGGTGATCGACGAAAAGTCGGAGCTTGAAAAGACTGCCCGCATTGACCGAGAGCGCCTCTCGCAACTTGAACGCGCTGGCTTTGTCTCAGAAATCTCCAGCATGATCGCACACGAACTTCGGCAACCGGTGGCAAGCCTCATCAACTATGCCGACGGCTTGTCGCTATACCTAGGCGGCCGAGGCAAGGACCCGGTGATTGACGAGGCTACCCGCGAAATTACCAAGCAGGCCGAGCGCGTGGCAAGCATCGTCGATCGCGTGCGGGCCTATGCGAAGAACCGTGAGAAGGCGCATCAATCGGTGGATCTGTGCGACATCGTCAAGCATGCCTTCGGTTCCTTCCGATCAGGGAGCGACCTCACCGGTGTCCGCATCCTCTCTTCGCTTCCGCCCGAAGCGTTTGTTTCAGGCGACGCCTTGGAGCTTGAGCTCCTCGTGGTCAATTGCCTCAAAAACGCCCTTTCGGCGATTCGAAAGAACCCCGATGGCAAGGGAGAGATCCATATTTCGCTGACTTCCGAATCGAGTACAACGACAGCTTTCTGGAGACTTAAGGTCCAAGACAACGGTCCGGCCGTTTCCGACGAGCAGTTCCGTATGCTTGCGCGTCCCGTGGCGAGTGAAAAAATCGAAGGGCTCGGCCTGGGCCTGTCGATCAGCCGTACCATTGCCGAGCGTCACGCGGCCCGACTGGAATTCACCCGCAATCAGCCGGGTGGCTTGGCCGTCTCGCTTTGCATTCCGGCCGCCGATCAACCTCATGAGGAGCAAACCGCATGACCGAAGAACTGAGCAGCCGAGCTCTGCGGCCTCTGGCTCGCGTCATTGACGACGAAGAAACGGTGCGTAATTCCACCGTCTTTACGCTTCGCGTGGCAGGTATCGAAGCCGTGGCTTACGAGAGCGCCGCTGCCTTTTTGGAAAATGACGATATTCGTACCCCCGGCTGCGTGATTCTCGACGTGCGCATGCCCGATATGAACGGACTGGAACTACAGGACGAAATGTTGCGCCGCGGCATTGATTTGCCGATCGTTTTTCTCACCGGCCACGGCGATATCTCCATGGCGGTGATGGCACTGCAAAAAGGTGCGGGCGACTTCTGCGAGAAACCCGTCGAACCCGAGCGTTTGCGTCAGACCGTGCGTCGGTTGTCGGATCAAAACATAGAAGCGAGAAAAGAAAAATTCCGTATCGACATGATGCGCGGCGCCTTTGAGACGCTCACGCAGCGTGAAAAGGAAATTATCCGTTTGGTTGCCGACGACAAACTCAATAAGGTGATCGCGATCGACTTGGGCATTCAGGAGCACACGGTGAAGATTCATCGAGCCAACGCCTGCAAGAAGCTTGGCGTGCGCTCGGCTCTGGAAGCGCATAAATATTTGGCTGCCATCGGAGAAATCGCATCGTCTTGAACCAAGGTACAAGGCGAGTTCGAGCTCAATCCTGAAGAATTGTCCCTATCCGATACACCTCCCGGGAAAGGGACATTTTTTAAGGACAAACCAAATGCTCGAGACCTACCTCCAAGACCTCGCCGAAGTTGTCAATCTCGACTGCGGCAGCGCCAACTGCGAAGGCGTCACCAAGGTGGCCAACATCATGAAGCGCCACTTCGACTCCATCGGTTTTGCGACGGAACTTGTGGACCTCGGCCCGAAGGCCGGCAAGGGTCTGTTTGCGACGAACAAGCCCGGTGCCGAAAAGTTCGACATCATGTTCAATGCTCACCTCGACACCGTTTTTCCCGACGGTACCGCCGCCGCACGTCCCTTCAAGGTTGAAGACGGCAAGGTGACGGGGCCGGGTTGCGCCGACTGCAAGGCCGGTGTCATCGCGATCTTCCACGCTCTCAAGAACGCCCGCAAGGAAGACCTTGATCGTCTGGCCATCGCTGTGTGCTACAACCCCGACGAAGAAATCAGTTCGCTTTCCTCCCGCGAATGGCTTCAGCAGATGGCTTCCAAGTGCAAGCGAGCCATCGTCTGCGAACCGGGCCGCGCCACGGGTGCCTTCGTTCGTTCCCGCAAGGGCCGCTCCGTTTGGAACGTGGTCGTGCATGGTGTGGCCGCTCACGCCGGCAACAACCCGCAGGACGGCCGCAGCGCGGTTCTGGCAGCCGCTCACCTCACAATCGCCATCACCAACCTCCAGGACCTCGAAGGCAAGGGCACGAGCGTGACGGTCGGCGTTATCGAAGGCGGTACGGTCTGCAACACGGTTCCGGAAAAGTGCACCCTTAAGATCGACACCCGCTGCTGGAATGACGAAGACGGCCGCGAAATTGACGAAGGCATCGAAGCGTTGGCCAAGCAGAATTGGGGCGACGGCATCACGGTCGAAGCCACGCGTGTTTCCAAGTCCCCGGCTATGCCCTGCACGGACGCCACCAAGGAACTCGTTGAAATCGTCAACCGTGCGGCTAAGGAAGAAGGCTATGAAGCCACTTGGGTTGATGCCGGCGGCGGTTCCGATGCCAATCGAATCGCTCAGGTTGGTGTGCCCGTGATCGACGGCGTAGCGCCTGCCGGTGCCGGTTTCCATTCCGAACGCGAATATCTGCGCGTGGATACGATCGAAAACCGTGTCCGTACGCTCGCCCGTGTTCTGCAGTATCTCTGATGAGACAATCAGACGTCTGATCTGACGAAAAAAGATCTCCTTCAGTTTGGACGGCGTTCTGAGGATATGAACCGAAGACGTCGTCCTTTTTTGCGCAAAATTCAAGGCGTCTATTGAGCGGACGCATGTTGTGTCGTTTATTCTCTTTCAGAGCAAGAGTTGATTGACTTAACTTAATTCGAGCTCGCCTTCCTTGCTTTTGCGCATCTCGATTACTTTTCTGACCGGACCGAAAGTTTTACGGTGCGCCGGCAGCGGTCCGTACTTTTCAAGCGCAGCCAGATGCTCGGCCGTACCATAGCCTTTGTGTTTGGCAAAGCCGTACTCGGGGTGTTCCTTGTCAAGTTCAATAAGCCATTGGTCGCGTGTTGTTTTGGCGATGATGGACGCGGCGGAAATGGCGGCAACTTTGTCGTCGCCTCCCACAATGGCGTTGACCGCAATGTCAATGTGCGGCACGCGGTTGCCGTCGACCAGAACAAGGTTCGGGCGCACGGTAAGTCCCATGACGGCGCGTTTCATCGCAAGCATTGTGGCCTGCAGAATGTTGAGTTCGTCAATCTCTTCAACCGTAGCGTGGGCCACCGACCAATCGAGAGCCTTTTCCTTGATGACGGGGGCCAGTGTCTCTCGAGCTTCTTCGGTGAGTTTCTTGCTGTCGCGAAGCCCCGCAATCGGACGCATCGGATCGAGAATGACGGCGGCGGCCACCACGGGACCTGCCAGCGGTCCGCGACCGGCTTCGTCGACACCGGCAATCAGATCGGCACTGTCTTCAAGCATGACGTCGTTGAAAAGATCGCCCATGCGTTTTTTGGTTTCTCTGCGGCCCATGATGCGTTTAATCGTGTGAAGTTAGAGGTCATCGTCGGCTGGACCGAGTGCCAGCAGCGGCTTGTCAGGCACCCAGACAAGCCGTACGCGTTCGCGGCAAAGCACAGGATCGGCATACATGCGCACGTCGGTACCGAGCCCCGCAGCAAACACGAGGCGGTCGTTGATCCAAATGAGCGGTAATTTGCTGCGCTCAAACGAGGGCACTCCCACCGATTGGAACAGGTGCTTGAGGTTACGCGATGGACGCAGTCGGTAAAGCTTGATTTTCTCCCCACCCCTTCTTGGCCGCACTTCAATTTTTCCTTCGCGAAGAAGATTAGCGTCAAGTCCGGGTTCATCGCCTTGGCAGCGGACAAACTTCAGAATGCCTGACCACGGGGCGAGAACGACGCTCTCTTCTCCTTTCCATTCGATCGGCATCAAAAGTTCGGCGCCGCGCGGTGTCGTTACAGGATCGACCATTACAAGATTGACGCCCCAGCGGCGGAGTTCTTTGCCGCCAATGCGAAAACTCATCTTGGTATCGGCGTGTGTCTGTCGCAGCTGACGCAGAATTTCGCTCAGTTTGGCGTGCGAAGGAGAACGTACGCCCGACATGCCGAGCCATGCTCTGAGGCAGTTGGCCTGTCGTTCAAAGCCGAGGTTGAGCAATTTGGCAATGTTGAGCGAACCGGGTTTGTCGCCTGCGCAATGCGCGCAGTCGTCTTCACCCAGATTGCTGAGAATTTCGGCCGATTGCGCCACAAGGGTGATGGAGCGAGCGGCAGCCGACCTCCAGCCTTTTCGGGCGGCGTCCAGCGGCGGAAGAATGTCGTTGCGAATGAGGTTGCGCAAAAAGCGGGTGTCGGCATTGCTGTCGTCTTCGACCCAGGTGAGTTTGGCGCGCTTGACGTAGGCGGCGATTTCGTTGCTTGAGACTTCAAGCCAGGGACGCGCGAGCACAAGCTCCGCATCGTCGCCGGCGCTTTCGAGCATGCGCACGGGGCTGATTGCGGCAAGTCCCTCGGGACCCGCACCGCGGATCCACTGAATGAGGAAGGTCTCGATGCGATCGTCCAAATGGTGCGCCGTGAAGATCGCGTCCGAATTGAGTTCTCGGGCGACCTTCATGAGCGCCTTGTAGCGGGCCTGACGGGCGGCGGCTTCAATGCCGCAGGCCGAGTGCTGAGGCACGTAGACGCGCTCGACGCGCAGCGGAATCTGCCACTTGGCGCACTGCTCCTCGGCGTGCCGCACCCATTCGTCGGCCATCTTGCTCAAGCCGTGATGCACGTGCACGGCCGTCACCGACTCGATCACGTTCTTGTAGGCGGTCTTCTTGAGACGCGCGAGAACGTCGACGAGCGCCGTCGAATCTTTGCCGCCCGAGTACGCAACCAGAATGCGCACGGGGTTGACGGGCGTCAAACAGAACTGTTCGACGCTCGCGGCGGGCTTGCGGTCGGCGATCTTATCGATCGTGTCGGCAAGCAAAAGCGTGAGCCTGGCAGCCGGAGACGTGGCCGCACGTTGCTTCTTATGCGTCATTTACGCCTGAATTTATTCCTTTGCGGGTTCTGCGGAAGCGGCTTCGGGAGCCTCCTTCTTTGCAGCAGTTTTGCGCGTCGCGGGGCGGCGGCGAGCAGGTTTCTTCGGAGCGGTCTCAGCGACGGTTTCCGCGGTTTCTGCCACTTGCGATTTCTTCGCTACGGGCTTGCGGCGCAATGCGCAGCTGCGGCGCGGCTTCTTGGGCGTTTCCGGTTCCTTCGTCTTGGGTTCTTCCGCCGCCGACTCTTCAAGCGGCAGTTCGCTTTCGTGCGCAGCCTGGCACAGCAGTTCATAAGCGCTGCTGCACTTTTCCTCAAAGCGGCCGTAGTTCATCAGACGGCCGAGACGGCGCTCGACCAGAGCGTCCGGATCCATCGTGAGGAACGCCTTCAACTGATCGACCAAGGTCTTGCGCAGGGTCGAAGCCATGAGTTTGGGATCGCGGTGTGCGCCGCCGAGCGGTTCGCTGATTACCTTGTCGACGAGGCCGAGTTCAAGGAGTCGGTCGGATGTGAGCGCCAGAGCCTGAGCGGCTTCAGGAGCCTTGTCAGCGCTCTTCCAGAGAATGGAGGCGCACCCTTCAGGGCTGATCACGGAGTACGTGGAGTACTGCAGCATGATGAGCGAGTCGCACACGGCAATGGCCAATGCGCCGCCCGAGCCGCCTTCACCGATGATGGTGGAGATCACAGGAACGCGCAGTTTGGCAAGCTCATAGATGTTGCGGCCGATGGCTTCGGACTGATTGCGCTCTTCCGCATCAATGCCGGGATAGGCGCCCGGGGTGTCGACGAACGTGAAGACCGGCAGGCTGAACTTTTCGGCAAGCTTCATCAGACGCAGAGCCTTGCGGTAGCCTTCGGGCTTGGTCATGCCGAAGTTGCGGCGCGTGCGTTCGCGGGTGTCGCGGCCCTTCTGGTGGCCGATCACCATCACGGCGTGTTCGCCCAGACGCGCCAGACCGCCCACGATGCTCTGATCGTCGGCAAAGGTACGATCGCCGTGCAGTTCGTGGAAATCCTCAAAAATGGCGTCGATGTAGTCGAGCGTGTACGGACGGTTGGGGTGACGTGCCACCAGAGCCGTCTGCCACGGCGTCAGATCGGCGTAGATCTCGGCCGTACGCGTGCGCATCTTGCGCTTGAGCTCGGAGAGCGCTTCGTTTTCGCTCACACCTGTTTCCAGTTCCTTATTTTCGAGCTCTTCCATCTTTTTGTAGATTTCGCCGAGATCCTTTTCGAAATCCAGAAATACTGCTTTGGCCATGCTTATGTTCCTAACGGCAAAACATCGGTTTCGCCTTGACTAACTAATACTGTACGGGGGTTGCGGTGAGGCTCTGCCACAAAAGCCATGTGGCAGCCGTGCGCCACGGAGCCCACACCTGCGGGTCCTTGGCATCGAGCCCTGTCTTTTCCAGCGCTTTGCGCAGCCCGAAATCCGTTTGCGCCCAAACATCCGGTCGGTTCAATCCGAAAATCAGTACCATGTCCGCGGTCCACGGTCCCACACCTTTGACGGCGGTCAATCGAGCGCGCACCGCCGCGTCGTCGAGCGATTCGAGCGCCGGCGCAGTGAAGCTGCCCTCGACATACTTTTGCGCGATCGCAACAAGAGCTCCCGCCTTGGTTTGCGAGAGTCCCAGATCACGAAGCGCGTCGACAGAACTTCCGGCCAGAGCGTCGGCTGCGTTGTCGCCTCTGTCTCCGGCGTACCCGAAGACCGACTGAGCCATTTTTTCAGCCACAGCCGTATTGACCTGCTGACCGCATACGGCGCGCACATACGTGTTAAAGAGATTTTCACAGGCAACAAGTCCCTGCCCCGCCGTTTTGCGACGGGCTTCAAGGAAATACGCTTCGCCCGAGAGAGCCTCGAGCGCTTCGTTCCACCAGGTGACGATTGCCATAACCGACGAGCGAAAACGTTACTGACGGCGCCAGGTCGAACCGGCGGGACCGTCTTCGATCACGATGCCGAGCGCGGCGAGTTCGTTGCGGATGGCGTCGGCGCGGGCAAAGTCGCGCGCCTTCTTGGCGGCCGTGCGCTCGGCCACCTTGGCGTCGATGGCGGCTTCGTCAAGCCCCGTGACGGCACCTTTCAAGAACACTTCCGCGTCAAGCTGCAGGATGTTGAGAACCGAGCCTAATTTTTTCAGAAGCGAAGCGGTTTGAGCATCGCCCGTTCGGTTGATCTCCGCGGCCATCTGCTGCAACACGCCGATCGCTTCGGGCGTGTTGAAGTCTTCATCCATCGCAGCCTTGAATTTCGCGGCCCACGGATCGGTCCAGTCGACCGCTTCGTTGTTCTCTTCCTTCGGAGCGTTCTTGAGCGCCGTATATAGGCGCTGCAGCGCCTTGTGCGAATCGTCAATGAGACTGTTGGCAAAACTGATCGGGCTGCGGTAGTGGCTTCTCAAAAGGAAGAAGCGCAGCACTTCGTTGCCGTTGCCTTCGCCGTAGGCGCTGTTCGTTTCCTTCAATGCGTCGCGAATCGTCCAGAAGTTGCCCAGAGACTTGCTCATCTTCTCTTCGGTGCCGTCCTCGCGCTTGACGCGCAGCGGGCCGGAGTGCATCCAGATGTTGGCAAAGGGAGCGTCATTGGCGCCTTCGCTTTGCGCAATTTCGTTTTCATGGTGCGGGAAGATCAGATCCGGGCCGCCGCCGTGGATGTCAAAGGTCTTGCCAAGATAGTGGCAGCTCATGGCCGAGCACTCAATGTGCCAGCCCGGGCGCCCCTTGCCCCACTTCGAATCCCAGGCGGGCTCGCCCGGTTTGGCTGCCTTCCAAAGTACGAAGTCGAGCGGATCGCGCTTGGTTTGCGCCACTTCGATGCGGGCACCTGCGCGCATTTCATCGGGCTGACGCCCGGAGAGCTTGCCATAGCCCGCAAATTTGCGCACGGCATAGTCAACGTCGCCGTTGTCGGCCGCATAGGCAAGGCCCTTTTGCTCGAGCTTTTCAACGAGGTTGAGCATCTGCGGGATGAATTCGGTGGCGCGCGGCTCGTACGTGGGCGCAAGGCACCCGAGACTCAGCATGTCCTGCTGCATTGCAGCGGTGAATTCGTCGGTGAGTTCCTTCGTGGAGATGCCGCGCTCGGCGGCGCGCTTGATGATCTTGTCGTCGACGTCGGTGACGTTGCGCACGAACGTGACGGCATAACCGCTTGCCTCAAGCCAGCGGCGCACGACGTCGAAGGCGACAAAGGTGCGGCCGTGGCCGATGTGGGTGTAGTCGTAGACCGTGACGCCGCAGACGTACATGCCAACCTTGCCGGGTTCGATGGGCGTAAACGGGCGGATGTCTTTGCTGAGCGTCGAATAGATTTGAAGGGTCATTGCGTACTTTCGTTTCTGATTTTTCGTGCTGCCTGCCGCATTCCGTAACAAAGAGCCACAGATAGGCGCAAAGGAGCGAATGCGGCGATGCATTACAATCTACGGAGTTTAACAGTTTCGTGCCTTCAGCGGCCCTGAAAAATCTAGTCCGAGTCACCTTTTTCGGGCTTTTTTCCGTGTGTCGTTCCAAGGTTCTTTTTGTTGTCCCATGACTCGACTGCTTTCTTTCATTCGTCCGGCGCTTGCGGTTGCCGGTTGCGCGCTTGTGGCGGCTGTAACTCTGCCCGCCAACGCGGCGCTTGTCGATCCCGACGCTCCTTCCGTGCTTCTCAATAACGGTCAGGTGCCCGGTGTTGTCGACAAACTCATCAACCGCGGAGACTACGCTGACGCCTTAAAGCTCATTGCCGACGGTCTCAAAGCCAATCCTCATTCCGCTCAGCTACGCTTTCAGCGCTGTGTCGTTTACGAACGCATGGGAGATCGCGCCAAGGCTATCGACGGTTTTGAGCAATTCATCCGCACCTATCCCGAAATCCCCGAGGCTTACAACAATCTTGCCGGACTCTATTCACGCAACGGCAACCTCGTGCGTGCCGAAGAGCTCCTTATCAAGGCCGTTGCCTTGCGTCCCGGCTTTGCACTTGCACACATGAATTTAGGCAATCTCTATTTGGCAAAAGCTAAAAACGCATATAACACTGCCATTAAAACGGGCGGGAATAAAGAAAAACTAAATGCCAACATTCAGATGCTCAACAAGCTTCTGGGAGAGTAATCCTTTTTTGTCGGCTTTTTGATAAGTTCACCTTTTTCGAGACATCCATCATGAAAATCGCAAATCGTTTTCGAGTGACCTTACCTGCGGCCCTGGCCGCCGTTCTCTTCGGCGGTTCTGCCATTGCCGCTCCCAAGGATGAGCCGATTGCGGAGATTTCTACGTCGCTCGGCGACTTTGCCGTGCGTCTGGATGCTCAGCGCGCCCCGATTACGGTCGCTAACTTTATTCGCTATGCCGACGAAGGCTTTTATGACGGTACGATTTTTCATCGTGTCATTGACGGCTTCATGGTTCAGGGCGGCGGTTTTACACCGGATCTCAAGCAAAAGCGCGCCACCCACCCTGCCATTGTCAATGAAGCCCGCGGCGGCCTTCTGAATCAACGCGGTACGATTGCCATGGCTCGTACAAACGAACCGCACTCTGCCACCTGCCAGTGGTTTGTCAATACGGTCGACAACGACTTTTTGGATGCCAAGAATGCCCGCGACGGCTGGGGCTATACGGTATTCGGTCGCGTGATCCGCGGCATGGATGTGATCGATAAGATCAGTTCTGTGAAAACGGGCACTCGTATGGGCATGCGTGACGTTCCGACGCAAACCGTTAAAATCCTCTCCGTCAAGATCAAGCGCTAGTAACCCAAGGGCTCCGCTTAGGGCGGGGTTTCTTGTTGCCCGGCGTTTGAATTTTTTATTTCTTTTACTTTGGGAAGTGATCTTCAATCATGATTCGCTTTACGACCAACAAGGGCGTCTTTGACGTCGAACTCAATGAAGCAGCTGCACCGAAGACCTGTGAAAATTTTTTGCAGTACGTTCGCTCGGGTTTTTACAACGGCACGATTTTCCACCGCGTCATCAGCGGCTTCATGATTCAGGGTGGCGGCTTTGGACCCGGTCTGCAGCAAAAGGAAACCAAGGCTCCGATTGAAAACGAAGCCAACAACGGCCTCAAGAACGACAAGTACACGATCGCGATGGCTCGCACCAACGATCCGCACTCTGCTACGAGTCAGTTCTTCATCAACGTGGCCGACAATGATTTCCTGAATCACACCTCCCCCACTCCCCGCGGCTGGGGCTATGCCGTGTTCGGCAAGGTTGTCGCCGGTACTGATGTGGTTGACGCTATTGCCGCCGTTCGCACGGCTTCCCGCTCCTGGTACGGTGACGTGCCCGTGGAAGACGTTGTGATGGAAAAGGTTGAAGAGATCTAATCAGAACTCGGCCCCTGCTTTCTCGGCGGGGGCTTCTTTTGTTTAAAGAAATGAAGCTTACGGGACTCAAACTCACCGAGCCGCTCAAGGCTCCCTGTGTCAGCGGTCTGACCGACATGGCGCCGTTGTCGCGTCCCGTTTTTGTTTCTGATTTGCATTTGTCCGGCCGCAACAAGAAAACCGTAATGGGTTTTCTTTGGTTCCTGAAAACGCAGGCCAAGCGCTTCGACGAGCTCTTTTTGCTCGGCGACGTTTTCGAATACTGGATCGGAGACGACGCCTCGTCTCCGGCCGAACCCCTGGCTCGAGCGTTGCGCAAATACGCTTCTCTTGGCAAACGCGTCTACCTCATGCAGGGCAACCGCGACTTTCTGCTCGGCGAAGATTTCGCGCGGCATTGCGGCGCCGAACTCGTTGCCGACGGTATCGTCGTGCAGTGTGCCGACAGCCGCATTCTTCTGTCTCACGGCGATAAATGGTGTACGTTGGACGACGAGTATCAGGATTTTCGGCGCCAGATGCACGACGAATCCTTTCAGCTGATGGCGCTTCGCATGACTGTCGAGGAGCGCATCGACTTTGCAAAAAAAGCGCGAGCGCAGTCAAAGAAAACCAAGACCGAACGCTCGCGCGAGATGATGGACGTGGTCTATGACGACGTCCGCAATGAAGTTTTAAGTAAAAATTGCGCCCACGTAATTCACGGTCATACGCATCGTCCGGCGCATTATGTTCATGACAACTTCACACGCACCGTGATCCCCGATTGGGATCTCGACGACAGGCAGCGTCCGCGCAAAGGTTGGGTGGAAATCAATTCCGCCGGTGTTCCTCAGGTTGTTCTTTCCGAACATTTCTTCTGATCCGGTCTATCTGTTTTCAGCTGATACGGATAAACCCGCCTACTCTTGATTCTTTGATTTAAGTCAAAACTACGTAGCACCTACGAGGTCTAAAAATACGCTTGAGTCAAAGAGAAGGTCTGTTAAGAGACCTCGAATCTTTTGGCGGCGTATCGACCGCGTCAGGCGGCGCCGGTGCTCAGGGTCGGAGAGTCATTGATCCGATCGGTCTTAAGAGCGGCGTCGGCGTCTTGAATGTCGTGACGGTGCGTTTGCCTACCTCAATCAGGAGAAGACAATGATCGAAAAAGAAATGAGCCGCCGCAGCCTCTTTAAGAGCTCGCTCGTGGGCGCGACCGCCGTCGGCGCCGCCGGCTTTGGTTTGGCTTCCACTGCTGAAGCCGCCCCCAAGAAGGCCAAGGCGGAAACGTTTGACGCCATCGTGCTCGGTGCCGGTCCCGCCGGCCTCATCACGGCCATCACCGCTCATGACGCCGGCGCCAAGGTTGTCGTGCTCGAAAAGTGCGACCGTCCCAACGGCAACGCCATCTTCGCTCTGGGTTCGATCTGCGGCTGGGGCACGCGCCACCAGGCTGAACAGGGCATCAAGGATACGGCCGACGCCTTCTACGCCATGATGATGGACATCTCCAAGCAGATGGGCGACAAGGCTCTCAACCGCCTCTATACCGACAAGATTTCCGAAGGCATCGACTGGCTTGAAAAGGATATCGGCGTGAAGTTCGGCAAGATCCGTCCCATGCCCTATCCGCGTCTGGGCCGCACCTGCCGCGTTCTGGGCGAAGGCCAGACGGGTGGCGCCCGTCTCGTTCAGGCTCTTCTCAAGGCAGCAGAAAAGCGCGGTATTGACATCCGCTACGAACACAAGGCCATCGAACTTTTGCACGACGACAAGTTTGCTGTGACCGGCGTTAAGGCCCTTACTCCGGCCGGCCAGAAGACATTCATGTCCCGCGGCGGCGTTTGCATCGCCACCGGCGGTTTCTCGGGCAATCCCGAAATGGTCGACCGCTACATCGGCGGCTGGGCAACCCGCATGGTGCTGCGTGGTTCTCCTGCAATTACCGGCGAAAACATTTCCCTCACCCTGCCGCTCTTTACGAAGTTCGTGAATATGGACCAGTTCCACTCCGGTCCGATCATCGGCAAGACTCACGTCAACCCCGCCGACGTTCTCAACTCCGGTTACGGCATCCAGGTCAACACCTCGGGCAATCGCTACATGGACGAAAACAACACCTACGTCATCAAGGCCCGTACGACGGCTCAGATGACGCTCGACAACACCGCATGGGTGATTGTTGACAGCGACTGCTCCGTGCTCGACAAGGTGATTCCGAAATTCGACCGTCTGAACTCGCCCTACGGCAAGGCCGACACGATCGAAGAACTGTGCAAGCAGGTCGGTTTGCCCGCAGAAAAGGTCAAGAAGCTCGTTGACGAATACAACGAAAAGATGAAGGCAGGCAAGCTCGGCGAAATGAATCCGCCCTGCACCTACAAGAAGCCCCATCCGATTGCCAAGGCTCCGTTCTACGCCGTTCCGCTTCAGGGCGGCATGACGGCCACCTTCGGCGGTCCGTTGATTAACACGAAGACGGAAATCCAGAACCTCGACGGCAAGAGCATCCCGGGTCTCTACGCAGCTGGCAACTCCGCCGGCGGCATCTTCTTCCACAACTACGCGGGCGGTGCACAGCTCGGTGCCGCTACCGTGTTCGGCCGTGTGGCCGGCGTTGAAATGGCCAACCGCGCCAAGAAGGCTGCCAAGAAGTAACCAATCACCGGGAGAAAGACAAAATGAAAAAGAGTTTTATCGCCGCTTTGGCTCTCAGCGTGAGCCTTTCGTTTGCTGCCGGTGCCGCCGCTGCTGCTGAACAGACGCTTGCTCAGAAGCATCAGGGCATGTGGCCGAAGTCTGTTAACGGCTTCGTCACGAAGAACCAGTGCTTGAAGTGCCACATCTCTTACGAAGACCTCGCTAAGAAGACGGCCAACCTCGAGCCCAATCCCCATGACAACCACATGGGCAAGGTCAACTGCGAGGACTGCCACAAGGCCAATCAGGCCAAGCCCGAACTGATGTGCAACAGCTGCCACAACTTCACTCTGAAGGAAAAGGCCGCCAAGAAGTAATCCTTCTTCACATCGTTTGATAAAAACGGCGCCGGTTCGATTCGATTTCGAACGGCGCCGTTCATTTTTTCAGCCTTCGTCAGTTATTGGTGCGGTCGGTTTTCTCTTTAAGGCGGCCAAGGCGGGGGCGCAGGTGGTATTTGTTCCGGCGGCCTATTCGTCACAGAATTGCCCGCAGTGCGGCTACACGGCAAGAGATAATCGACAGGGTGATCGGTTTGAATGCAAGCACTGCGGCCATAAGGCGCAGGCCGATCAAAACGGAGCGCTGAATCTGCTTCTCAGGGTCAATGATCCGCCGACGTTCATGGTACAGGGCACGAACGATTCCATTGCCCCTGTGGAGGTGGTCGATTGGCGAATGCGCGCCATGAAGAAGCTGGGAACTGAAGTCGAATATATGCGCGTCGAAGGTATGCCGCACGGCTTTGGTCTCGGGACGAATACGGCGGCCGAAGGTTGGGTGGACCGTGCTGCAAGCTTCTTTAAGCATCAGGTCGAGAAAAACTGATGCAAAGATTGTACAAAGTATATGGGCAAGAATGCGATTGCTTTGCATGATGACGTAAAGCCCGCAAGCGCAACACTCACGGGCTTTGGTTTTGTTCAACGAAAGGATCTTAAGTCCGTTCCTTTGACCGGTTACGGCTCCCCTTCTCCCTTCTTTTCTTCCTGACCGACGCGTCCCGGCTGAGCGGCGTACCAGTTGGCCATCTGCTCGATTTCGGCGTCCGTGAGCTTGCGACTGAAAACGCGCATTTCGCCGAGCATGTCGGACTGTCTTGCTCCCGAGCGGTAGTCCTTGAGTGCGGCGGCAAGAACCGTTGCCTGCTGGCCGTGAAGCACCGGCACCAGTCCGTTGTTGTTGCCGCGGGCGTCAATGCCGTGGCAAGCCGCGCACGGCGTGATGTAGCGCGAGGCGTCGCCCGAATTGACAAGTTCCGGTGCGGGTGTGGTCGGCGCCGCTTTCTTGGCATTGCGTCCCGGGAGGTACTCGTAGAGCGCCGCCACGTCGGCAATCTGCTGATTCGAGAGCTTGGCGGCGGCCGCCGACATCAGGTCGGACGCGGGCGTTCCCTTGCGGCGCCCGTCGCGGTAGTCCAAAAGGGCCTTGACGGTGACGGCATACGGTTGGCCTGCCACATCCGGCCAGTTGGGTGTATCGGCAATGCCTTCCTTGCCGTGACAGCTTGCGCAGAACTGCTTGCTGTGCACGGCAAAGCCGTTCATGACTTCGGCTTTGGGCATGGCCGCTAATACACGCTGCCACTCCTCGGGCGAAAGCGCTGTCTTTTGTTTGACTGCGGGGGTCGGCGCCTGTACTGCGACGTCTGCCGTCACTGTCGAATTTTTCGCGCCCGCCTGCTCGGAGATCACCGAGCTGCCTTCGGTGGCAACGGCTGCGGCGGCTGCCGCGAGAAGACCGGCTGCGGTAAGATATTTCAAAGTCTTCATCGTATGTTCTCCTAACCGAATGCGTCGGCCGTGATGCTGCGCATCCAGGCTCTCAAGTAGCGCGAGGCGACCATGCGTTCTTCACGCGAAGCGCTGAGATCCTGATAGCGCGCCCTTGTGTTGGTGCGAGCGATCTTGCCGTTGACGATACGGAACGTGTCGGCCACGAAAAGCCCCCAGTCGTCGCCCGCAAGCGCATAACAGGTGTTGGACCACGCCGGTTCCGGAATGCCGGTCTGCGTGACCTTGCCGATGAGAGCACGTACGCAGACCTTTGCCTGCGTGTTGGCCGAATATCCGGACTTGGGCATGGCGTCGGCAATCGAGGCGTCGCCCAACACATATACGTCGGGAATTTTTGTCGACTCGAAGGTGCGGCGATCAATCGGACAGAACCCGGAGTCATTCGTGAGCCCAAAGGCTCGTGCTACGTTGGCCGCACGCATCGGTGGAACGATATTCAAGACGTCCGCCTTGATCTTTCCGCCTTCAGCCGTGACGGTTCGGGTAGCGGGATCAATGGAAAGTGGCTTTCCGCCGTCCTTTTGACGAATCCACTCGAGCCTGCAGTCGGCTTTGGGCTCGACCATGAATTTTTCAAGCTTGCCGTAGTAAGGCTGAGGCGGTCGGAAGCCGTAGAGATGGTTCCAGCCGAGAATCATCGTTTCGTCGGTCACGAAGTCGTTTTTCGGGTCGACGATCACGACGCGGCTGCGCGGCTTGTAGTGACCGAGCCATTCGGTCATCAGAGCGCTGCGCTCGTATGGCCCCGGCGGGCAGCGGTACGGATTCGGGGGTGCGACGAGCACAACGGTACCGCCGTCAGGCATGGCAAGAAGCTGTCGGCGCAGGATCTCGGTCTGTACGCCCGCAATCCAGCCCGAGGGAATCGTGCTGTTGGCAAGTTGGGCGCTGTAGCCTTCAATCTTGTCGTAGAGCAGCTCGACACCGGGCGAGACGATCAGAGAGTCGTAGCCGAACTTTTGCACCGAACCGTTGACGGTGGCGGCGACTTCCTTTCTCACGGGGTCAAGCGCTTGCGCCACACCCTGCACAATTTTGACGCCGTGCGCGCGTAGGCCCTCATAGCTTACTGTGAGGTCGGACATCGAAACCGCACCGGTGAGGTGTTCGGAACTGCCGTAGTGACGGATGAACACGGGATTTCGTTCGATGATGGTGACGTCGGCGTCGGGCTGCCACATCTTCAGATAACGCGCTGCCGTTGCGCCACCCACCCCGGCGCCTACGATGAGAACGCGGTGTTTGGCAAGGCTCTTGACATTGGCTAGAGCGCCTGCGGCAGGCAACATTGAAACAGCGGCAAAGCCTGCTGCCGTTGCCAGAAGTCGGCGGCGTGTGTAGAGCGAGGTCGCGCTGCGGCCCGCAAGGTCCTTGGTGTTAAAGGTATCAAACATCACGGTGTCTCCCCTTTGCTCGGTTGTTCGGGTGCGGACTTGCCCTCAGGTTTCTTTGGTAAAGCGGCAAAGAACGCGGCCATTCGCTCGAGTTCGGCATCGTTGTAACCGTCGGCAATGTGACTCATGATGGAGCTCGGACGGTCTTTGGATCGGAATCGTTTCATCTCCCGCACAAAGACTTGGTGGTCCATGCCGGCCAGTCCCGGAAACGCCGAGTCGTTGGAGTAGCCGTAGGTGCCGTGACAGGCCGCGCAGGTGTGCGCAAAGGTTGCGCCCGACGGTTCTTTGGTGGAATCTGCCGGTTTGTCGGCGGCGTAGGCGACCGAGACAATGAGTACGGAGGCCGCCGCAACAGTCAGAAACTTCAGCTGTTTGGTTTGCATCGTGTCGTCTCCCTTATTGCAAAACAACCGCGAAGCCGACCACGAAGTAGCCGACGATCCAAAGGCCCAGCAGTGCGCTGGCCCATAAGCCCAGACGTTCCAGACCGGCTGATGGGGTCCAGACGGCGCCGGGGTGTCCCGCCGTCGCAAGTCCCGCTTTCCAGGCTGAAATGAAGATGTACGCCAGAGCCGTTCCGCCCACCAGAAGGAACGTCACAAAGAAGATGGCAAGACTCGGAACGTCCCAATGCACGGCCAGATTCATTGGGTTGAAGCCGGCAGATTCAAGGAGCGTGCCCACGCGCAGCGCTTCACGCACGGCGGCAAGCAGCACCGTCATGACAATCGTCATCACGAAAGCCATGTAGTTGCAGGTCGTGCACAGACGCCGGCGCTTCTGGATGAACGGCATTGCCACGAAGAAGAGTGCGCCGATCAGCCCAACATAGGGCCAGGCCGACAACAGGAACCAGGACTGCTCGGAAGGCAGGCATGCCATCCAGACGATGCCCAACAGCACCACGAGAATGCCACCCGTGCGGCCCATGCCGAAGGCGACCTTTTCCAAGAAGTCGGAATACAGCCCGTCTTCCATGGTCTGGTGCGATTTGGAAAGCACCCAGCGGCGCATGCCGTAGATCCAAGCGGCCGTAACAGGCAGCGACAAGGCAAAGAAAAAGAGCAGTCTTGGGATCAGTACGTAATGCAGACCGCGGCCGGACGTGTCGACCTGACCTTCGGGCGCATACCACTCAAGCCAATGCGTCGGAAAGAGCGCCTGATTTGAGAGAACGTGCATGAGCGTGCCGCAGGCAAGAAAAAGCACCAGAGCGACGGCAAGCCACAGTACGGCCCCTCGGCCGTTATTCTCCCCTCCTTGCGTGTGAAGGATCGAATGAACGCGGTAGAGCGCGAGATAACCGATCATCAGCAGGCCCAGGAACACCAGAGTCCAGACGGCCGAGAGCATGCTGGAGGCGTACCAGAACGGGTCGAAGATGACCTGCACGAAAAGAAGCGGCGCGACGCCCAGGACAATTGCGGCTCCCGTGGCGGCCTTGGCCGTAAAGGCCATGGTCGAGCCAAGACGCAGCCAGTCGTCGGTCGCTTTGTAGCGGGCAAAGAGCGCGAGCCCTGTGCTGCCGAGCAGAATTGACACGGCGGCAATGTGCAGCGCAAAGGTCACGACGCCCAACACCAGAAAGATGGCCGGATGCGAGGGCGCGCCCGCGGGGTCGGCCAGAGCCGCGGTCATGGCGGCAACGGCAGTCGTCAGATTTTCATTCATGATCACTTACCTCCCACGGAGTCCTTCGGAAAGCCTTTGACAGCGTAATTCGCGGCCCGTTGCGGATCTGTTTTCTGAACAGCGATGATTTCGGCGAGGAATTCGCTCATCACGTCACGATCCAATTCGGGTAACGGCAGCGGCGGCATATAGACGATGTGTCCGCGATAAAGCCCTGCCGAGAGCCAGTCCTTAATTCCGGCAGCGTCGGCCTCTGCTGGGAAGTACTTGGCGATCGGTCGGATGCCGGTGTCGGTGAGCGAATGGCAGCTCGAGCAGGCGGCAATCGAAATCAGGCGGCCGGCTTCCAGACGCTCCCACTTGCTTTCGGGTTTGCGAAGGTTCTCCGGTATAAACGGGTGCGTTGCAAGGAACCCGTTTTTGGAGAGAACAGGCAGTTCGCTCTTTACTTCCAGCGCTGGTACATCGCGGCCGATGATCTGGTTTGCATAAACAAAGCGGCCGGCCACCCAGGGCTTGCGAACGATTTCGCGTGCAGTTTCGCTCGGCGCAAGCCCCAGCACGAGGATGACGAGCGTGGCGGCGACGGTCAGCGGAAGATTCATGACGGACGGTCGCCAGGCGGTGAGCGCAAAGTAAACGAGTGTGACCGCGAGGGCTGCCCACATCATCGCGGCAAAACTTTCGGGCATGCGCGTAGCCGAAACGATGGTGGCGTCCGATGTCAAAGTCGAGGCAAACCAGTAGAGGCTCGCAGTACCCAACACGGCGCCCACAGCGCCCAGACCAGAGAGCGTGCGCGCGATGTAGCTCTTTTCTGCCGGATCCGCGGTCTTGGCTGCTGCAAAGCCGCCCACGACGCCGGTGATGGTGAGCATGAAGAAGAATCGGGCCGAGAGCTGCGCGAACATCGATTCTCCGAAGAAGGCCGAGAGTACGCCGCCCGTCTGGTACCACGAATCCTGACCGGGCCAGAGCATGAACGAGAGAATGCCCACGATGATGAGAAGCGTGCCGACGCTCGAGAGGGCAAAGATTGTGCAGTAGCGCAGATAGGTTTTGATGGGCACGCGGCCTGCGAGGTACACGAGCAGATAGACGCCGGCGACTTCGATCAGGAAGAACACCCATTCGGTGGCCCAGAGCCAGACGAAGTTGTGAATCAGTGCCGAAATGCCGCGGGGATTGGCGATTGTGGCGGCAAACCAGATGCCGGGGCCGGTGACGGAGCCGAGCACGTAGCTGAAGATCAGCAGGAAGGCGCCGTATTTGCGGATAAAGTCATGATGCCGGGGCTGGTTGGCCGTCACCGCACGTCGTGCGAGCCACGCAAAGACAAGCGCGGCACCGACCGAAGCGTGCGAAAACAGCACGTGGATCGTGGCGATGAAGCCGATCACCCATCCCGCACCGATGCCGGGCTCAAGCCAGGCCGGGTAGAGTCCGAGGAACTCGTTCATGGGGGCTCTCCTAGTGGAAAAAACAAAAAGCTTTTGACTCCGACGAATGCCCTCTTGTGAGAGCCTTTCGCCAAGGTTTGAGCCATTGTTAACGTTCGTTTCTTTTCTGTCTCTCCCTCTGTGGAACGGCTTCCGAATCTCTTCACTAATCCGTTATGCTGAGTCGCTCTACTTCTTTTGCCGATAACAACGATTCCCGTTTCCCTCCTCTTTCTTCATTAATGCCCCGATTCGCCGAACTTTGCTCTCTATCCTGAAGAAGTACCCATCGTTGTTCTTTTTTTGATCATCGTCTTAATAGATATTTTCTATGTAGGGCACTCATAAATTGATGAGTATGGCGCCGATCGGCCAATCTGAAGCATCCCTTAAGATGCTTTCCGTTATTTGAGTAACTCATTGTTTTGTAAGTGTATTGTCCAATATTCCAACGTTCTGTAGATTGACGGAAAACAACTTCACGACGATCGAGTTTTTCTATGTCCGAATATCTTGCTCAGAAGCATGCCTTGTACGCGCAAGTGGGGCGCTTGAGCCGCGCGTTAGGTCAGCAGACGCGTCTGGAGATCATCGAGATCCTGGCGCAGGCTCCTAGAAGCGTCGAGACGATTGCTTCCCTTTTGCAGACCGACATCAGAAGCGTGAGCCAGCATCTTCAGGTGTTGGTCGAATGCGGTCTTTTGACGGTCGAGCGCAAAGGGCGTTTTCGTTGGTACGCCGTTCGCTGTCAGGAAGTCTTGCAACTGGCGGTGCTGCTTCGCACGACGGCCGAGACACTTCTTGGAGCTCCGCAAACGGACGTCAAGGATGAACTCTCGCTGTCCCAAGGTCTGTCGCTTGCACAGCAGGGAAAGCTTCAGCTCATCGACGTGCGACCGCTCGAAGAGTTCCAAAGCGGACATCTGGCCGGCGCCCTGAGCATGCCTCTGGCAAGTCTTTCCGAGACCATTTCAAAGCTGGACTCGGAAACTCCCGCTGCCGCCTACTGCCGCAGTCCCTACTGCTTCTTGGCGCGGCAGGCTCAGGAAATCTTTGCCAAACACGGTAAGACGCTTTACGTGCTCTCCGACGGCGTACAGGACTGGAAGGCTTCGTCGCCCGAGTTGTTGACCATTTCAACCGATTCTGAGGAAAGTTAACGATGCACTTTGTCAAAACAATGGCCCCGGGATGGTTTGCCTCCGTCATGGGTACGTCGGTGGCCAGCCTGGCCGCTCAGCTTCTTTTTGCGGGAACCGCGGCGGTGTGGATTGCCGACGCTCTTCACTACACAGCGATAGCGATGTTGTTGGTGCTCGGCATCGCTGCCGTGCTTCGCATTCTCGTCTACCCTCGCGCGGTCTTTGATACGATCTCGCACCCCGTCGAGGGAAGTTTCTACGCGACCTTCCCTATCGCGTTATTGGTTATGGCAGGTCAATGGAGCATGCGCGGCATTGATCCCAATTGGGTCGCTTTGCTATGGTGGACCGGCGCCATCGGCACCTTTGCCGCAAGCTACTTGATTCTCTTTCGGCTTTTTACGCTTGATCGCCTGAAGCTTCAGATGGTCACACCCGCGCATTTCATCCCGGCGGTGGGTCTCGTGGTGATTCCGGTGGCTGGTGCCGGCCTTGCAGCTCAGGCGCAAGGCCTGATGCGCGAGGTATATTTCGGCGTCAACATGCTCGGTATGGGTGCTGGGTTCTTCATGTACATCGCACTGGTGGCAATCACTATGGCACGCCATTTCCTGATGCCCGCCATCGAAGGCAAGATGACTCCGACGCTGTGGGTGCATCTGGCTCCGCTCGGTGTGATTCCGCTGAGTCTTTTGTCGCTTTTGCACGCCGCCGGCAACGAAGCCGCGATGAGCTACGGCTTGTTGGTCGCGATGGGCTTTATGGGAGCCTCGCTTTGGTGGCTTCTTTTGGCTTTGGCCATGACCGTTCGCAACGCTTTGCAAGGCAAATTGCCCTTTGCGCTTTCATGGTGGGCATTCGTCTTTCCGATCGGAGCGATGACTGTGTTGAGCATTCGACTTTCGAGCCTTGCGAACCTAGAACTTCTTGGCCTGATTGCCTATGGTCTAATGGCTCTGCTCCTGACCGTCTGGTTCGCGGCAGCCGTCGGTACACTCCTTGGGTTATTCCGAGGCGGTGTGATTCCGCCCAAAGCGGCGACCGCTCAATCGCACTGACAATAGAAAATGCCGGCAAAGCTAGAAAGCTCGCAGGCATTTTCTTAACTTTCGGTGGTGCTCAGAGCACTACGACTTCGTGTTTTCTTCCGTCCAACGGTGGAAAATCGTTGCGACGATCGGGCCGGAAATGTTGTGCCAGAAGCTGAATATGGCCGAAGGCAGAGCGGCAAGCGGCATCGTGGCAAAGTGTACGGTGGCAAGTGCTACGCCAAGCCCCGAATTCTGCATGCCGACTTCGATAGCCAAACACTTTCTTTTGGCCAGATTCATCTTGAAGAGCTTGGCGGCGAGATACCCCACCACATAGCCCAGACCGTTGTGCAGTACAACCACGGCAAACACCAGCGGACCGCTCTTGGCGATATTGGGCTGACTGACGGCAACGACGGCCATCACGATCAGCACAATCGACACCACAGAAATGAGCGGCAGGCAGGTTGCGGCAACGGCCACGCGTTCCTGACCGAGAATCGTATGAATCGCAACGCCGATGGCGATCGGAATCAAAACGATCTGGCAGATTGACCAGAACATTCCCAACGGGTCAATTTCAATCCACTGGTGCGCAAAAAGCCAAATCAGCGCCGGTGTTACGATGGGAGCCAGAAGTGTCGTACAACTGGTGATGGTAACGGACAGCGCCGTATCGCCGCGCGCCAGGAAGGTCATGACGTTAGACGAGGTTCCGCCCGGGCAGCAGCCAACGAGGATCACGCCTACGGCGATTTCGGCCGGCAGCTGCAGCACGATGCAAAGCAGATAAGCAAGCGTTGGCATGATGATGAACTGGGCGAGGATGCCGATCAACACATCCACGGGTTTTGAGAGCACCAGTTTGAAGTCATTGACCGAAAGGGTCAGACCCATGCCGAACATCACCAAACCCAAAAGCGGAGAAATCCAACCGGCCAGCGGTTTAAATGGATCCGGCGCGGCGTAGGCGATTGCCGCAAAGACAAGCACCCACAGGGCAAATGTTTTATTGACAAATTGGCTTAAGGCGGCAAGCGCTTTCATATTTTTATCTCCCGTTGTCTTTTCAAGCTTTCATTGTTCTATGTGTTCGCTTGATGCTTATTCTCGGCTCATAGCCTATCTTGACGATTTTAGGAGCGGCTATTTCACTTGTCTTGAGGCAAATGCCCTAGACCGTTTGCCTTATGACCAGCGATAAGAGCGAAAAAGAAACCGGCTCGAACTCTCGAGGAAATTTCTCTTAGAGTTCTTGCCGGTTTTCGGAACGCTCGCCGTAACGGCGAGCGAGTGCCGATTTTGTGTTACTTCATCTTCACGACATTGGTACCTGCCGCGCGGCCGAACGTCATGATGTCGGCAATGGCGTTGCCGCCAAGACGGTTGGAGCCGTGAATGCCGCCCGTGACTTCACCGGCAGCATACAGACCCGGAATGACCTTGCCGTTGACGTCAATGACCTGAGCGTTGACGTTGATCTTGATGCCGCCCATCGTGTGGTGAACGGTCGGCACCTTCTTGCAGGCGTACCACGGACCTTCCGTCAAGGTCGTGTCAGCCTTGTTGTTGGCCTGGAAGCCCAGCGGATCCTTCATTTCGCCCTTAACGATCTTGTTGTAGTTGTCGACGCTGGCCTTCAACTTGGCGGGATTCATGCCGGTCTTCTTGGCAAGTTCTTCGAGCGTGTTGGCTTCTACAACAGAGCCGAGAGCAACCATGTCGCGGATCGTGGCGCCGTTGGCGTCAACCCAGTCGCGGCTCGGATAGCGAACCTTGTTCACAACGACGTAGTACGTGCTCTTGGGCTGAGCAAAGATGGCTCCAGCGAGAACGTCGCGTGCTGCGCCTTCATTGACGAAGCGGTCGCCTTCAACGTTCACGAAGATGCGGTTGCGGCCGGACGTACGGATGTTCTCCATCAGGCCGGTACCCGGCGTGCCGCACGGGTGAATCTGGATGTCGTCCAGATTGATCAAGTCGGCGCCGTGCTTCTTGGCGATGATCAGACCGTCGCCCTGAGCGGCCTTCTGGATGTTGGTGCAGCCGATCGAGTTGTCAAGCTTGACGCTCTTCCAAACGCCCGTGTTGACTTCCTGGCGGAACTTGATGTTGGCACCGAAACCGCCCGTGGCGATCACAACGCCGTCCTTGGCGTTGAGGATTACCTTCTGGTCGAAGTGCTTGGCGGTCACGCCCGTGATGCGACCCTTATCCTGCAGAAGGTCGGTGGCGGCCGTATCCGTCAGAACTTGAATTGCGCCGTTCGTGTCCTTGATGACCTGTTCGAAGCTGCGGATGTAGGTGTTGCCGGACGGAGTGGCAGGATAGTGGCTGCGCTGCCAGAGAGCGCCCGTAGCCGTGCCGATCTCGTCCTTAAACTTCACGCCCATGCTTTCGAGCCATTCGACCGACTTCATGGAGTTCTGTGTCAAATACTTCACGAGTTCCGGATTGCCCTTGTTGTGGCCGCCCTTCATCGTCTGGTCGTAGAATTTCTCGAAGCTGTCTTCAATGCCTTGTTTGCCTTGGCGTTTCGGGTCAACAGCATTCAGTGCACCTTCGGAAACGTTCGTGGAACCGCCGAGATAGCCCAGCTTTTCAACAACAATGACTTTCTTGGCGCCGGCCTGATAAGCGGCAATGGCTGTTGCAAGACCGGAACCGCCGCCGCCGATTACAACGACGTCAGCATCGTAGGTCTTGGTGCCGGCCGGATGCTTTTCAACCTGTTCGGTCAACTTATCGATATTGCCACCGGCCTGTTCAAGGCACTTTTCAACGCCGCTCAAGAGAGCCAAACTGGAAATGGAAGCCCCCGTAATGGCGTCAACGCCGAGAGACTGATACTTCAGAATCTTGTCGGTCATCAGCTTGAGAGCCACCCGCCCTACGCCGATTGTTTCAAGGTTCTTGGACGTGTCGATCTTTTCGATGCGGTTCTTACTTACTGTCACTTTGACAGTAACCGGAGCGTTATGGCCGTTAACGGTAGCCGTATAGGTGCCGGGCTTGAACGTAGAAGGAGCTGTCTTAGCCGCATCGGCTGCTTGCAGAGCCGTTGCCGTACCGGCAGCAAATAACGCCGTCAAACATGCTGCACATACCTTGCGCATACTCATATTTCTCCTCTCCTTTTCGAAACAGAGCAATGAAACGATATGTCTGAGGCGGACAAGAAACGCTGCAGGTTTTAGGAAAAGCCTTAAGCGATTCTTATGGGTCTCAACCTATTTCAGTGTACGCCGGAGTTTGAATTTTTGAAGAGTAAAAATTAGGTAAAAACACTCAATCGACAAGATAGTGTTTTGTGTGAGTTTTGGATTGTCCGAACAACATCAAACCCGCCCCAACCGAAGTCGAAGCGGGTTTGAGCTAATCGAGATCTCTTATAAAGAGAAAATCAGATTAGAAGCGGTGACGCAGGCCGATCATCACGCCCCACACGGAAGGATCAACGTCCTGAGCGCCGACATTGTCGATGCTATCCTGGTTGTAGGTCACAACACCGTAGACGTCGGTTCGCTTGGAGAACGGATAGTCGTATCCGGCGGACACGATCCAGCGAGAAATGTCAGCGTCTTTGTAGGCGCCATTACTTGCGTCTTCCATGCTGTCTGCTGCTTCGGCATCCAAATAGGAAGCACCGAACAGAACCTGACCGCCAGCAGCAGGAATGCTGGTCGACAGACCGACGCTCCAGCCCTTGATCTTCATATTAGCTGCTGTGAGTCCACCGATATCGGTGGTGAACCAACTGCCGGCTGCACCGGAGTATATGCTCAGACGAGCTTCGTCAAAGTAGCTGATACCGCCGTAGATCTTCAGGATGTCGAAGTCGTAGTTGCCGCCGAAGCGAATGGTCAGACTGTCTTTAACATCATCACCGTGGGCATACGGAGAATTAGTGAGATCAGCACTCTGATAGTTGATGGAGTCAACAGCGAAGTACAGATTCAACGGACCGTTGGCGTAGGAAGCACCGATACCGTAGTAGCGATCGCTGCGCGATTCGTTTTCGTTGTTGTTGGTACCCATGCCATACTGAGCGAAGACCTTGAAACCCGCAAAGCTCGGCGTTTCATAGGCAATCGAGTTATCCCAGATACCGGAATTACCGAAGGTGTTGTCAGCATTTGCAGAGAAGCCCTGCCAAGACGTGCCGAAGGCAGACATCAGACCATGCTTGGTCCAGGAGCTGACGCCACCGTTCATGGAGCCGATACGACCCATAGCAAACTTACCGAAGCCGCCCTCAATGATGAAGACGACTCACGACGGAAGAAGTGATCGTTGTCGTTGTTCGCACCGGTATCAGAATTGAACTGATTTTCAAGAACGAAGCCGACGGTTAAACCGTTACCGAGGTCTTCCGTACCCTTGATACCCCAACGGGAGCCGGAAGCCATACCGGACTCCATGGAGAACTGATCGGTCGATTCCTGGCCTACGCCTGCGAAAGAGGCGTCCATGTCGCTGCTCAAATAGCGAAGACCTGTATCAACAATACCGTAGAGCTGAACGTCAGCGGCGAGAGCGGAATCGGCGAATGCACCGAGAACTGCAACAGCAGCCAAAGTCTTTTTCATGATTTATCTCCTAGTCTTTTTCAGACCTGCAAGGAAAATAGGTTTTTGCAAAATACAAGCCTACGAAGCCGCTGCCCGGCAGGATCGCTACCGCGCGCATTTCGACACCCTGACCGCACGCGAAAAGGAAGTTGTGGTGCTTGCCGCCAAAGGCAAGACCAACAAAGAAATTGCCGAAGTGCTCGGAATCGGCGCCGAAACCGTCAAGATGCACAAGGCCAACGCCTACGGCAAACTCAATGTGCAAAGCGCTTTGGAAGCCTATCAGTGGCTTGAAAAGCACCCCGACAATGTCCTGCATGGCAAGGAGCCCAAATGAACGTCTCTCGCCGAAATTGGCTCGCCGCAGCCGGTGCCTCTATGCTTCTGCCTCGGTCGATTCAGGCTGCCGACTTGCACGGCTCGGGTGATCCTGACGTTTGGCCCGTTGTGGTCGTAGGCTCGGGCCTTGCGGGGCTTTCCGCTGCCTACTCGGCTATGCAAAACGCTGCGGGCCGCGTCCTGCTCCTGGAAAAAGGTCCCCTGATCGGCGGTCACAGCCAGTACTCAAGCGGATCGATTGCGACGGTGGTGCCGCATGATCCTAAAAGATCCGGCTGGCAGGACAGCGTCGAGCAGTTTATTGCCGATGCGCTTGCTGTCGGCGGCGGCTCAGGCGACACGGCTGTGCTGACGGCGTTGGCGCGTGACTCCTATTCGGCGCTCAAGTGGCTCGAATCCACCGGCGTCTTCTTCGGTCCGGTTTTTACCGCGAAGTCAGGTCTGCATCCGCGATGCTTTGCGATGCCCGGCAACTCCGCAGGCCGCAGCTACGTGCTTGCCATGGCGCGATGCGTGAGAGACGCCGGTGCCACATTCCGACTGAACAATCAGGTGGTGGGCTTTGAAAGAAGCCCTTCGGGCGACTGGTTCGTGAGAGTGAAGGAATCGGCCGGCGGCAAAACAATATCGAAGACCTATGTTGCGAAAAGCTTGGTGATCGCTTCCGGGGGCTTTACGGCAGACCGTAAACGCTGCGCACGAATTGATCCGCGCCTGACGGCCGAAGTGCATACGACTGCCAATCCTTACGGCACCGTTTGGGACGGAGCAACGTCTGAGATTTTGGACGTCGCACAGGCCGTGGGCGCCGCGGTGACCGACGGCTTCGGCCTGCAGCTTTTGCCCTTCTGGGGCGGCCGATTGCTGGACTACGACGGCGGCGACATCTATGCGAATGCCGCAGGCGAACGGTTTGTGAACGAATCCCTTCCTTGGAAGGTCATCACCGACAAGATGCTTGACCTTGAAGACCACAGCTGCTGGGTGATCACGGACGCCCGATCTCACAAGGGCGCCATGCTGGGGCTGAAGCTCATCAACGGCATTGTCTATAAAGCCGACACCATTGAAGAGATGGCTAGTCGTATGCACGTCCCCTCCCCGGTTCTCAAAAAGACAATCGAGACCTACAACAAGAGCGTGGATAAGGGGTACGACGAGATCACCGGGAAGACGATCTTTTCTCAGCGCATCGAGCAGCCGCCTTTTTACTTCGGCAGAGAATCAATCTACATACACACAACGCTTGACGGCATCCGCACGGATGAGCACGCGCGCGTTTTGTCGGTGCAAGGGGTACCGATGCAAGGGCTCTTCGTGGCAGGAGAAATCGCTGGCGGCATCTTCGGCACCGACCGACTGGGCGGCGCGAGCATGACCAACTGCCTAGTGATGGGGCGACGTGCCGGTAAAAATGCGGCGATCAACGCTAGAAAAGGTTGACCGCCGCTAACCAGTTGCACATTAAGCTCATTGCTTCTTGTTCGTACGCTTGAGCGTGTAATTGAGCTTCGACTCGATGCGCTTGAAGTCCTTCGTGAGCAACGTGAGCGTCTGATTCATGGGTTCGTAAACGAAATTGGCCTCATGTTTGCCGTTGTCGTCAATGAGCTGCCAAACTGTGGCGTCGCTGTCTTCCGATGTACCGCGCTGGGTGAGGCGCTTGCCGATTGACTCGAACGTCACGTCCTTGCCCTTTTCCGCTTCCAGGTAGGTCATCGCAAGGTGATACGCTCCGTCGCCGCTATAAGAGCGGTGGCGCACCGTGAGCTGATAGCGGATGCCGGGGCAGGAAGCCGCAGGCAGCACGCCTTCGAAGTATTCCTCTTCCCACGGACCGAGCGACGCGTCCACGTCAGATTTGGACTGCGAGGCAATGAGTTTCATGCGCTTTTCAATGGTCCAAACACCGTCTTTGTGACGCAGATTCTTGGTGTCGTCGTCTTCAACATTCCAAACGTAGCCGCCTTTGGGCAGCGACCGGCGCTGCAATGTCTCATGCTTCTTTCCGGCGTCTGAATACAGGTGAGCGAGCTTTCCGTCGGGACTGAAGAGCACGTAGAAGTCCGAAAACCGGGCGTCGACCGAGCCGATGCGAATCGCCTTGTCAAAGAGCACGTACGGCGTGACTGTTTCGTTAGCTTTCAGGATAGGGTCTTCCGGAGTGACCGTTTGCACGATCGGCAGCAGTGCCGATTTGCTTGCTGCGGGCGGCGTGGACTGTTGAGGCTGCGCACATCCGGCCAACACGACGCAACCGATCACTGCCAACGAAAGCTTCTTCATTTTCTTTGAACCTCGACGAAAAAAGCGGCCGGATAGACCAGCCGCGTCGATACTGCATCAGACGTTTTCGTTCGTCTTATCCGTGCTCTTATTTTGCCCGAAAGCCTTCCAGGCGAACCAGACAATCGCGATCACCAGTGCAACTGTCAGTAGCCCGCCGAAACCATGGAACGGAAAGCCGAAGTGCCTGAAAACGTGGTGCATGCCACCATCGAAACGCGCAAGCCAATCGCAGCCGATTCCGAAGTGAAATCCACCGGGCAAGCCGCCCGGCAGCAAAAACCAAACAACGGCGCCTGCGGCCAAAGCTATTGCGAGAAATTTGGCGGGCAGCTGAATCAACAGAGCAACGAGACCTGCGAGAAGCAAGAGTTCGAAGAAATAGTGCATGGCGAAATCCCGAAAGTATTTGCTAAGAACAATTATCACCTCACATTGCGACAATAACTTCGAGCTTTACTTAACTTTGCCTTTCTTTGAGTTTCGTACAGTTATGGATGCCATGGAGAAACGATAGGTAAAAAAGAGCGTCGAGGTATTTGATTTGGAAACACCTATCGGCACTCTTCAAAATTGTCACTGAAATTGCTTTTGTTGTTCTGTGTTATAGCGAGATCCTACGATTGGAATGGCAGCCACTGTTTTTTCAATTTCTTCCCACTCGGATTTCTCCAGCTTGAAGTCAAGCGGGCGCAGGCTTTCTTCGAGGTGCTACAGCTAGGTGGTTCCGGAAATCAGAACCATCCATTCTTGCCGGTACCGAGCATGCTGAACGGTTGCGGCTGCTATTGAGAGGACAGCAACAACAAACTTCAGAAAGCCGCGGCGCTCCGTGACAACCGCGGTTTTCTTTTCGGTCGTTGTTGTATTTCTTCAGAGAGTCGGCTTCATCACGATCTTCACGACCGGATCGGTCTTTGATGTCAGGCGTTCAAAAGCATGTTGCAGGCCTTCAAGCCCTACGATGTCGGTGATGTAACGGTCTGGATCGATCATGCCGTTGGCAATAAGTTCGATCGTTTCGGAGAATTCCTTGCGCGTGCACGAGACACTGCCGATCAAGTGCGTTTCGCGTAGTACCAGGCGGTTGATGTCGATCTCAATCGACGGATCGATGGTATTGCCGACGGTGACGACCTTGCCGCCGGGTTTCACAGCATCCAATGCCGCGGCCATGGCAGCCGATGAACCCACGGCTTCAAAGACGACATCAAACTCGCCATTTGAAACGGCACTGTACATTTCGCGGCGGTCGGGATTCTTGCCGTCGAGATAAGCGTCAAAGACACCGATTTCACGGGCTTTGGCAAGTTTCCTATCGTTCGTCTTAGACATTGCCACAAAGGAAGCCCCAGCTTTTTTGGCCAGTTCCCCCATCATCTGCGCAATGATGCCGGTGCCGATGACCAGAACCTTGTCGTTTAGTTGCATCTTTGCCTGGTGGATGGCGTGGTACGCCACCATCAGAGGATCGATCAGAGCGGCGGCGGTGTCCGTGACATTGTCGGGCAATCGGTAGGCAAGTCGAGCCGGCCCCACGAACTCTTCAGCATAGGCGCCGTTGCAGACGAATCCGATGTAGTTGGTGCCGTTCACGTCGCGGCACAGGTGTTCGAGCCCGGCTTTGCACATGTCGCATTCGCCACAATAGAGGTTGGCCCAGAAGACGACACGCTCGCCCACCTTGAAGTCACTTGCGCCGGGATCGGTGACAACGCCGCAGAATTCGTGTCCCATCCAGAACTCGCCCGTGTGGTTTGGGTTCCAGCCTTTGCCGGTCATCCACATATGAATATCGGAGCCGCAAACGCCGGTAGCCGACACCTTGATGCGGATGTCTCCAGGACGCAGTTCGGCAACGGGGACTTCCTTGACTTCGATCTGTTTCGGGCCGGTCAGGACGGCGGCCTTCATGGTACGTGACATAAGCTTCTCCCAATGCGAAAAAGGTTTACGGTTTGAGGCAATGGTAGAAGCAAAGTTCTTATTTTAGAAGGACAATTTTTTCACGAGTGTGAACCGATGGTTCATGCTCAAGTTTGAGTTTCTTTAGCAGCCTCGTCAATGAAGTCCTGGAGTCCTGCAGAGGGCGTCTTGGAATAGATCAAGCCGAAGCGTGCCGTGAGCGGCCACTCGATCGGAATCCACCGAAAAAGCGAATGGGCTTCCGTCCAGTACGGGATGTTGAGAATCACGCTTTCGCTTGCCTGAGCACGGTTGAAGACTTCCAGATCAAGAAAGTTGAATTCGACCTCACGCGGCACCGGTGTTTTGGCGTCGAGTGCATCGCGAGCTGCATCGAAGTCTTCCAGAAGGTCGCGTTCCAGCACAAAGATCTCGTAGGACAATAGTTCATTGACCGTGACGCTTGTTTTTCCTGCCAGCGGGTGCGTTGCCGCCACGCAGCATCCAATGGGCACACGCTCAAGAACCAGTCCGCTGCAATCGTAGTGCGAGAGAAAGCGATCGTCAAAGACGCCGGCAATGACATCAATTTCACTGCCCAAACCTGTCAGGATTTGATCAGCACGACGGCGATCATTGGCATAGGAAATCAATCGAATTCGGGATGCTGACGTTGAGAGTCATTTTTGTAGCCGATACCACAGCTCGATGACGTATCGCCCGGAAAACACGTCCGAAGTGCCGACGTTGATATCACGACTATCCGTAGCGGTACGTACGTCTGCCAGCAACGCATCGCCGTGCTGCACGAAATTCTGTGCCTTGCTTTGCAAAACAGATCCGGAACGCGTGAGCACAAGTCCCCGCGGAGTTCGCTCGAAAAGAGTTGTCCCTATTCCTTCCTCCAATTGTTCGATCTGCTTGATCAGAGCTGTAGGCGAGACGTAAAGGAGCCTGGCGGCCTTGGAAAAGCTCTTTTCGTGGGCACAGACGAGAAAGGCGTTGAGATAGCGATGGCAAAGCGAAAAGCGCGGCATGGCAAAACAGACATCTGGCAGAAATATCTTCTTGGGCAAGCCTATCACAGCGTTAGCCTGCAGATTATCTCGGTGTTAGACTGGATTCGTTGCACGTTTCGTTCTATATCGGAATGGATTTCAATACTCTGTTGGTGGTTTGTCCGCTGGTCTTTCTCGGCGGCTTTGTTGACGCCGTCGGAGGCGGCGGCGCTCTGATTGCCGTGCCTGCCTATCTATTGGCAGGCATACCGCCGCATATGGCAATCGGTACCAACAAACTCTCTAGCTGCATGGGCAAGGCCGCGTCAATCTTCAAGCTCGCCCGCAGCGGCTTTGTGGATTGGAAGCTAGCCCCTCTTCCTGTTTTGGTTTCCTTCGTCGGCAGTTACGCGGGCGCTTCTATTGCTTTGAACCTTCCGCCGGAAGTCTTTGAAATCATCCTTCTGGTCTTGCTACCGATCGTTGCCGCAATTGTTTTGCGAAAACGCAAGCACGACTCAGAACACATCGATATGCCTTATGCCAAACGAGTCGGCATATTGTCTTCCTGCGCCTTTGTGTGCAATGCCTACGACGGATTTTATGGTCCCGGTTCCGGGACTTTCCTTCTCGTGTCTTTTTCTACGCTCGGCGGTTTGGATGTACGCGAGGCTTCCGGTCAAACCAAGGTCGTCAACATCGCGGGTGCCGGCGCAGCGCTTGTGACTTTCGCTCTGGCAGGACAAGTCGACTGGCATCTCGGATTGATTGCCGGGCTCTTCGGAATAGCTGGACATTATCTGGGTGCAACGCTCGTTGTTAAAAACGGCACTGCAATCGTTCGGCCCATCATTCTCGTCGTGCTGCTTGCTCTTTTTACCAAGACGCTTTGGCAATACTTCGCTTGAAACACAAGTTCGTCGCTGGCGTGATCGACGTATCAGCTCTATTCAAAGCGGTTCTCGCCCGAGTTGTTCTGATTCACCAGTTTGCACGACTTAAGCATGCTAACGGTTCAGTCTGCTCAACTTTCTGTGTTGTTGTTTTGCACTCGGGTTTACCCGTAATTTTTCTTCTCACCCTGCCTGACTGTCAACTGGCAAACACTGCCGATTTCTCGATAAACATAAGATCGAAAGCACTTTGATCAAGTCAGCATAGTTGAGTTTGGGCGGCCCAGCCGCCTTCAAACCGGGAGAGAAAAATGAGAAAAAGTCTGATCGCTTTGGCCTGTCTGTCTGCTGTTGCAGGTGCCGCAACTGCCGCTGAGGTTGAACTGTACGGCACGGTTGATACCTACATTGCTGTAAATCATAACGCCGGCAAGACGGACGTTTCGTTGCGCAGCGGCGGTGCTTCCGCTTCTTTCTGGGGCATTAAGGGTACCGAAGATATCGGTCCTGATCTGAAGGCCATTTTCAAACTCGAAAGCGCCTTCTTGACCGACACGGGTGATTTCCCGGACGGCGCCGGCGACAACGGTCTCTTTTCACGTGAAGCGTGGGTCGGTTTGCACAGCAATACCTGGGGCACCTTGTCATTCGGTCGTCAATACACGCCGCACTTCCTGACGTGGGCCATGACCGATCCGACGGATCTCAGCTTGGGTTCGGCCTATTCGCCCTTCTTCTTCCCGATGCCCACCGGCGTAAACGGTGAAGTCAACGACAGCCTTGTGCGTCACGATAACTCTGTGCTTTACGTTTCTCCGCGTATGGCCGGCGTTCAGCTTTTTGCCTACGCAGCTCTGGGTGAAGAAACAGACGAAGAGACTGGCCAGATTACCGGTAGCGAAGACGGCAACGTGTACAACATTGCAGCCAATTATGTCAATGGACCGCTGTTTGTGATGGCTAGCGTCCTTTATCAGGATTACTCTGGCAACAAGAACACTAACCTTGGCTATGTTCTTGATGGTTCAAGTAAGACTCCAGGTGAGAAGCAAACAAACGGTCACGGCATGTACTACAACTTGGGTGTGACTTATGACTTTGGCGTCACGAAGCTTTCCGGTGCATTCATGTACAAGGACGGTGAAGATACCAACACGGTTCCAAACTTCTGGGTTGCTCAGATTGGTGCCGCTACGCCGTTGTGGGGCGGTCGTTGGTCGGTTTCGGCTTCCATGCTCTCCAACGAAACGCAGGATGATGCCGATGCTTACTCCTTCGGTACGCGCTATGACTATCCGCTGTCCAAGCGCACCAAGATCTATGCAGGCTACGAGGTTGTGTTCAACGACTCGAATGCCAAGTACTCAGTGGAAGCCGGCCCGGATAGCTCGCTACACTACACCAACGACTGGGGTACCACTCAGGGACAGTTCTTCATGGGTATCAACCACAAGTTCTAACCTTAATTTGCTTCCTCTCTGAAAGACTAACCGCCGTTTCATTTTCTCGAGACGGCGGTTTTTTTGTGAGCAGGACAATTTGCTCTCGGTGGTGTACCGGTAGCGGCTAGGGAATTTCGATGCTGATCGGTTCGGGAGTTTTGATTGGTGGCATCCAGTCCTGGACGCTTTCAAAAAGTTCGGCACGTACTGCAAAAGTTCTGCCAGTTTTCTTCAGGATGCCTTCACGCTGCCATTCGGACAGACGGGTGCTCACCCAGGAACGTGTGGCAGCGATGATCCGTGAAATTTCTGTGACGGACAGACACACGGGGCACTCGTTCCATTCGTGCGGACTGATTTGTCCTCCCCCTTCCAAGAAGAACGAAAGCAGCAGAACTCGCAGACGACGATCCGTATCCAAAGTGAAATTAGCAAACGCGCCTTCGATAATGGATTCTTCCTTGAGAATGGACATGTCAGCGTACATTTCCATAAGTTCCGTGGAAGTCCTCAAACCACGCCGGTACTGGGAGTTAGGAATCAATAACGCGCGACTCGGTCGAATACACTCGGCAATGACACTGGTACGGTTCGGGTTGAGAGCATCCAGATCGCCGATGGTGCGTCCGGGCAGCACCAAGGCAAATGTGTGGTAGTTGCCTCGGATATCGAGAAAGGAAAATGTGACGAGTCCTTCGAGTAAAAGAGCAACATAACCTTCTGTTCCGCCGTGTCTGAAGGTTGCTCCGGCATCGAGTGTCACCACGTGACCGTCTCGGAATAATTCCGCCAATTTCGCCGGTTCAGGAGGCAAAACCCAGGGACGCGCACGAAAAACCTGCCTCACGCTCTCTCCTTTTGGTAGTGCTGCACACGTATTTACGTGTGCTGATCATTGCTCTTTTGTTCTCAAACGTACTGATTATATCGAGGAGCCTTTTGCTTCGGTTTTCACGACAAGTCGGCACAACGACGATCTTATTAACAATGCTGCTCAGGCGTTGATAGTGCGTATAAACCCTTAAACCGTTTTTTGCCTAACGATCTGCCCACGGTGTCGATCGTAGATTTTTCTCAGGTTGAGATTCCCCTTTTTCGCAAGGGGTAAGGAGAAAAATCATGATCACTCGCAGATCGTTTATTCGCGGCATTGCTGCCGGCGCGACTTTGGCTGTCGTGGGGATGAGTCCGGCATTGGCAGCTCAAAAGACAATCACCACCGATATTGTGGTTGTTGGCGCAGGTTCTTCCGGCCTGGCCGCAGCTGTACAGGCTGCCGAAAAAGGCGCCAAGGTTGTCCTTCTCGAAAAGAATCCCTTCGTCGGCGGCAATTCGCAGCATGCCGAAGGCCTTTTTGCTGTTGAATCCGAGTATCAGCGTTTGCGCAGCGATCCTCAGACCCGTGAAGACGCTTTCCGCGGCTACCTTGAACGCCACCAATATGAAGTGGATCCTTCTTTGGTTCGCGATTTTATCTACGGATCTGCCGAAAACATCGAGTGGCTGCATAAGCACGACATCAATTTCCGCGTCGTTCGCATGACGCCCTGGGAAGAAGCCACTTGGCATGAGATTCTTGAATACAAAGGATCCATCCACGGTTCGGCGCTCGTGAAGGCTCTCAAGGACCATGCCGACAAGCTCGGCGTCAAGACGATGCTCTCAACGCCGGCCAAGGCGCTTATCGCCAACGACAAGGGAGCTATCGTCGGTGTCGTTGCTCACAGTGAAGACGACGAAGCCGACATCACCATCAATGCCAAGGCCGTCATTTTGGCTTCCGGAAGCTTTGGCGAAAACAAGAAGCTTATTCGCGAATGGGCGGTTCGCGATCCCGACCATTGGAAAGCCTCGTTGCCGATCAATAAGACCGGCGACGGTATTTTGATGGCGTTGGACAAAGGTGCACAGCGCGGTCCCGTGAGCTTTATCGGTCACTTGGGCACCGAGGGCAAGGGTATCGCTTTTGCCAGCCAGCTTTACACCACCAGCTGGCAGCCCTCCACCATCTGGATCAACTCTGACGGCAACCGTTTCGTTAACGAAGATGTTGCGCTGTCCTTCAGCCAGGCTGCCAACATCATTTACACGCAATATGGTCATCATGCCTGGTCGATTTTCGATGAAAGCCAGGTTGATTACATGATTGAACGCGGCGTTGACTCGGGTGTCGGTGTGATCGTTCGCGTCGGCGCAAAACTTACTAAGCTCAAGGAAGAAATCAAGGCGGCATTGCAAGCCAAGAGCGACGGTTTTAAGGCAGCAAGCTCTGTTCGCGAACTCGCCAATCAGATCGGTGTTCCTTACAAGAACCTCGACAAGGCAATCGACGACTACAACGAGGCCTGCAAGGTCGGCCATGACGGCGTCTTCTTTAAGAACGTCAAGTACATGCGCCCGATCAACACGCGCAAGCTTTATGCCATTCGCCTGGGCTCCTACTTCTTCTCGGCCTTCGGCGGCCTGGTTGTCAATCGTGACTTCCAAGTGCTTGACAAGAGCAACAAGCCCATCAAGGGACTTTATGCAACGGGTCTGGAAGTTTCCAAGGTTGTCGGCCACACCTACACGACCTGGACATCGGGCTATGCGTTCGGCTTTGCGGCCTATTCGGGTCGCCATGCCGGTTTGAACGCTGCAGAAGCGATCAAGTAGTCGCTACGATCGGACCTTGGGTCTGATCGTCACCCCGCAAATGCATAAGCGAGCAGCCGGCAGCGAGCGTTATTGCTCACCGCCGGCTTGCTGCTAACAAAAAGGAGAGAATCTGAATGAACAGAACCAAACCGATTGCGGCGCTTGAAAAAGCTCAAAAGTACGCAGCCTCGCTCAATAACCCTTCCGTTGAAGCCTTTAAGGCTCAGGGTGGAAAAGTCATCGGCACGTTCGACCCGGAAGTTCCGTTTGAAATTTTCGAAGCTGCCGGATTGATGCCTTTTGCATTACGCGGCACGGGTGCGACAAGCACGGAATATGCCGACAAATATTTCAAGCAGCTCACGTGCGACTTCACGCGCTCCATGTTTAACGAGCTTGTCCGCGGTCAGTATGACTTTTTGGACGGCGCCGTTGTCTACAACTGCTGCGATCACATGCGGCGCATTGACGATAACTGGAAGCTGCTGCCCAACGCCAAAAACTTCCATTTCCTTTATATCCCGAAACGCTGGGATGCCTCTACCTACCCGCGTTTCTGCGAGGAAATTCAGGCGCTGATCAAGTCTGTTGAAGAAACCTACGATGTCAAGATCACAGCTGATGCACTGCGTGCAGCGATCGTTGAAAGCAACAAGACCCGCGCTTTGATCCGCCAACTTTACGAATTGCGCAAGGACGACGAAGTTCTGATTGACGGCACCGAAGTCATGAATGTCCTAACGGCAGGCGAATCCATGCCTCGCGCTGAGTACAACGCCATGCTCACGGAACTCATTGCCGAATTGAAAGCCGGCGGCGAATCTGTTAAGCCGCGCCGTCGTTTGATGCTTCTTTCCGGTCACGCCAACACGGCCGAATTGTTGAGCGCACTCGAAAGTCAGGGGGCTTTGATTGTTGTGGACGATGCCTCCAACGGTTTACGCATGGCTGAAAAGGACATCTCCGAAGAAGGTGATCCGTTTGCAGCGCTCTGCGACTTCTACTTCAATGTCAAGACGCCGATGCCTCGTGCTTTCGGCACGCAGGATCGTCGTTTTGAAACCTACCTGCGACTCTTTGACGAATACCGCGCCGACGGCATTGTTTCGGCCCGTGTCACCATGTGCGACCTGTGGGCCTTTGAACAGTACATGCTGGCCAATCTGCTTCGCGAGAAGGATATTCCGAGTCTTGAGCTTGAAATCAATTATTTGATGGACAGTGTCGGCCAGGTTCGCACACGCGTTCAGGCTTTTGTCGAGAATCTGCCGCGCCGCAGCGCCTAATTGGATTGAGGAGAAAAGAATATGCCCAAATATGAAACCGGTCTTGAGCGGCGTCTGGAGTACCGCGAGCGTCTTGCCGGCATCAGTCAGATGCTGCACGGTTTGCCCGCAGAGCAGCAAAATCCCATTCAGATTGCGCTGATTGACTTCATGCGTGAATACAACGAAGGCATTCTTGATGCCGCGCAAAATCATAAGCCTCTCGTTTGCACCTGGTACGGCAACGCTCAGGAGATCTTTGCCGGCATGGGCATCAAGTACTACAACCCTGTCATGGACTTGATGTTCCACCTGCAGTTCACTGATTATGCCGACGCCAAAGAATGCGATCAGTTCCCGCTTGACGACAAGATCTGCTCGCTGGTGCGCTATGCGGTGTGGTCGATGGAAAATCGCCTGCATCCGAAGCCCGATGCCTTTATCTGCATGATGGAACCGTGCGACGGACAGGTCATGCTGCATCAGGCCTTCAAGCGTTCCGACTATCTTAAAGACGTCCCCTGCTTTGCCTTTGACCCGAGCTACGGGCACGAAGATAAGGATTTCGAATACGTCGCCCGTCAGCTTCGTCAGGAAATGGTTCCTTTCTTGGAACGCACTACGGGTGCCAAGTACGACTTCAAGCGCGTGGCTGAATTGGTTGAGGAAACGAACAAGCAGTATCGCATTTGGGCCGAAGTCAACGAACAGCTTCGCGCCTCTCCCTGCCCGATGCCCTCTTTTGCCGTGCCTGACGCTTTCTGGGCGCTGACGCAGCATCTGCCGGCAGGTCATCCGACGGCAACAGCCATCATGCAGGGAGCCCTCGACTTTGCCAAGCACAATGTCGCCAACCATGTCGGACCGGTGATGAACGAACAGATCCGTATCCTGTGGCCCGACCTCAATCCGCTCTGGGGTGACAAGCTCGGCGCTTGGCTTGCGAGCGAATGGAATGCCGTTGTCGTGCAGACCTTCCAAGGCGGCACTCCCTATACTGATGTTGATACGAGCAACGAAGAGGCCATGTTCTTCGGTCTTGCTCGTCGTGCTGTAGCCGAAGTGCCGATGATCCGTCAGGGTCGCGGCTGGGTCGACGTTTTTGAAGAAGATGTCACCAAGATGATCAATGAATTCAACATCAACGCCGTTGTCTTCCCCGGACACATGGGGCACAAGGATCAATCCGGTTCCGGTGAGTTCCTGAAGCGCATTTGCCGCGATATGGATGTGCCGCTGATCAATATGACGACGAGTCTGTTTGATGAGCGCTACACGCCGCTTGACAAGGTCAAGAACGATCTTTCGAATTTCTTCTCGGCTTCCGGATTCAAACGCGCAAAGCACTAAGATCGGACTGAAGAAGGGTTGATTTTCCCTGCCGGAAGTCACTCGGCTTCCGGCAGGCTTTAAAAATAAGCAAAGGATCAAGGACTATGCCTATTTTTGCAGGATGCGATATCGGTTCGACCACCGGAAAAATTGTTCTCATGGACGAGAGCAAAACGATTCTCGGTTCGTCTATCGTTCGATCGGCTCATGGACCTCAAGCAACGGCGGACCATGCGATGGAACTCGCGCTGGCCGATGCCAAACTACCCAAAGACATCAAAATCGACTACCTCGTCTCCACCGGTTACGGACGTACAAATATCAAGGGCATGAACGAGGATATTTCGGAAATTTCCTGTCACGCCCGCGGTGTGCATCATTTCAACAGCGCTGTCAGGACCGTCATTGATATCGGCGGGCAAGACTGCAAGGTTATTTCATTGAGCAAATCCGGTCGCGTGCAGGATTTTCAGATGAATGACAAATGCTCGGCAGGCACCGGCCGCTTTTTTGAAGTCATGACTCGAGTGCTTGACTGCTCGTTTGAGGAACTGGCCAACGCGGCATTGAAGTCGACACATCCCTGTCAGATTTCCAAGCAGTGTTCCGTTTTCGCCGAGAGCGAGGTGATTTCGCTGGTCAACAACAACGTGCCGTTCGAAGACATCAGTGCCGGAATTCACGATTCCATTGCTCGTCGCATCAACGGCATGGTGATGAAGGTCGGTCTTGAACCTGAGGTGGTGCTCACGGGTGGATGCGCTCGCAATGTCGCGCTCATTAAGTCTCTCGAAGCCATTTTCGGTCGTGCGATGGCGAAGTTGCCCGAAAATCCTCAGCTCATGGGCGCTGTCGGCGCGGCAATTTTTGCTTTGGAGAACTCTCAGCAATGAGTCTGTTTGAAGCCCAAGTTGCCGAACTCAGAAAGTGCTTGTCTGAACCGCTTTCCCCAGTTGCACCCTTAGATTGCGGTGTCGAGGGGAAAAATCTGCCGGCGCCGCAGGCTCGAGCAGGGCTTATCCTGCAAAACGAATCGTTTTGCGAATTGGCCGGACCTGGTCGCGCTTCTGTTTTGTCGCTTGTTTACAGTAATGAGACGGCATGTGAAGGCGCGTGGCGCATCGGTGAGGATTTGCAGAAATTCAAAGGCAAGACCATTGACTTTGGTTTGGTGGTTCTTCTTTCGGGCAAAGCACTAGACGCACAAACTTTCTATCAGTTCACACTGCGCTTTCCTAGGCTGGCAGACCATCCGGGCTGGATGGTAAAGACTGACAAAACGAACGTCTGGATCCGTGTGGGACGCGACGATCCTGCTCAGGCTTTAGAGATTGCTGCTGCAAGTCTTATAGATCGGATTCATAAAGCTTTTGAAGCTGTCGAAACTGTTGAGCTTTATTTTGTCCTTAACGATAAGCAGCTCATTGAATTGCTCAAACCTGTTGCCGAGGACTGTCAAAAGACGCTTCGGGAACTGAAAACAGGGGTTTGGCAAGAACGCGGCTTCGATTATGAATCCTGTCAGCTTGCCGGCCACTGCGGCAGCTGTTCCGACAAAAAGACTTGCGCCTCGGTGCGTAAGATTCAAGCGAAGGTCAAACTCGTTCGCAAAGAAAAGGAAAAAGATAAATGCAAAAAGTGATCGCCGTTTGCGGCAAAGGCGGCGTCGGCAAGACGGCTCTGACCGCCATGCTTACCCGTCAATTGAAAAAGCGCGCCGATACGGGACGCCTCTTGGTTGTTGACGCCGATCCGGCGCTCGGCCTTCTCTATGCGCTCAATGTAGAAACCGACAAGACGATCGGTGCGGTTCGCGACAAAGTTCTTGCCGCGGCCGAAAGCGGCAACGCCGGCGCACAGGCCGAAGTCGCCAATGAACTCGACTACCTCATCACGAGCACGCTTCTTGAAGAAGACGGCTATTCGGCCATTGCCATGGGTCGCATGAACGCCAAAGGCTGTTTCTGCTCGGTGAACGACCTCTTGAAGGATGCCTTGGAGCAGCTGGTTTTGAAGTTTGACACGATTGTTGTCGACGGCGAAGCCGGACTTGAACAGATCAACCGTCAGGTCGTTGAGAAGATCAACACCCTAATTCTGGTGACGGATTCCTCCTATCGCGGTGTGCAAACCGTGCACCACATCGAAGAACTTGTTAAAAACGGCGCCGTCCCCTATTGTGAGAGCATCGGTGTGGTGTTTAATCGCGTACAGGGCGACAACCGCTCAGCCGATGAGTTGCAAGCAGCTGTCGGACTACCGGTGCTCGGGGTTGTGCCTTACGACCCGACGCTTCAGGAATATGACGCAAAGGGCAAGAGCCTGCTGGAACTTCCCGACAACACGGTGGCTCTGGCCTGTGTCGACGAAGTGATCAATAAGGTCTTTCGCTAAATTTATCCGCCGTAGAACGGATTAAGGGTCTCCTTATCCGTGGCGTGGTTTCACGCCTTGAGCTTCGATTCTCGTGTTGCTTTTCACGAAAGTCGAGGCTTTTTTGTTGTTAGGTAGAGACTGCTGAAGCACAGTGATCATTGTCGTCAAGTTACTCGTCAGTACCCAATTTTTCTTATCTCGATAAGTTGTCTTCCATGTACGACGGAATGCTGATACAATCAAATATCATAGATATCCTAGATATTATATAGAGGGATGATATGGAACTTACTGTTGGTAAATGGGGCAATAGCTTGGCTATCCGCTTGCCTGTTGCAATGCGAGACGATCTCGGAATATCGGAGAATTCGAAAGTCAACTTGAGCAAGACAGCTGATGGATGGACGATTAAACCGATCACGCCGTTGCCCAGATATGTGCTTGCTGACTTGGTCGCCAAGATTTCTCCAGATAACTTGCCAGATGTGCCGGAGGATGAGCCTGTGGGTAAGGAGGTTTGGTGATGGATCGTGAACGCTTTGTTCCCGATGAAGGCGATGTCGTTTGGCTTGATTTCAACCCGCAAAGCGGCCATGAACAGGCAGGGCGTCGACCTGCCCTTGTTCTGAGTGGAGCGGTATATAACAGGACAACCGGTTTGATGCTCTGCTGCCCTATGACAACACACATCAAAGGTTACCCTTTTGAAGTTGTTGTACCGTCAACGAATAAAACTAGCGTTGTGCTTTCCGATCACATGAAAAATCTGGATTGGAAAGCGAGGAATGCGGTTTTCAAGGAAAAAATACCGGCTAAAGTCCTGGCTGAAGTGCGTGCAAAGATAATCGCACTCATCGGTTGTGACTGGCTTTTAACTGAGCCCCCAGAGGCATAAGTAGTTGTTTCGAACGCGTTCTTTGCACGATTCTCTGCCATCAACCGAGCGAGTATAGATTCGTCGTATTTCCCAAATTTTTTGTGAGTGAAAAAATTGCCCGAGGTGCACACTTCGGGCAGAAAGTCGGTAATCTGGGTTCGACAACCGAAGTAAATTACTTTTTGTTGCCTTTAATTTTTCTTTGAGATATCAATCCCGAAGAACTGCACCGAAAGCCTACTGAGTTCTCCCGAGGCTCTCAGTTCTGCAATTGTTTCATTGACGATCTTGCGTAGTGACTCACTCTGCGGCGATTTCTTCAGAGGAATGCCGATTTCACCAGCCTGCGGCGTATAGAGCGCAATCTTGATCTTGGCGTCCGGATGAGCCTTGGTGTAGTCCAGGTATGTCACTTCCGAGTTGAGCGTTGCGTCGATGCGCCTTGAGCGTAAAAGCTCAAACGTCTGGTTGAGATCATCCACACCGATCACTTTGGCTCCCGCTTCTTCAGCAGCCAGTGCATAGGTGCTTGAAATGGTGTTGGCCGTTGTTTTGCCCTTGAGATCCTGCATCGTCTTGATATCGGCGCGATCGTCGTTGACAATTACCGCGACACGGTCATAGGCGTAAGGATCCGAGAAGCTGTATGCCTGACTGCGCTCCTTGGTGATGCCCACGCCGTTGATCATCAAGTCATAACGTCCCGCGTTGAGCCCCGCGAGCAGTCCGTCCCATTTGCCTTCGATAAACTGAGCCTTGACACCGATCTTTTGGGCGATTCTCTCGCCGATGGCCACGTCAAAACCGGTCAGTTTGCCGTCTTTATCGTGATAGGTCCACGGAGACCAAGTTCCTTCCATGGCAATCGTGATCGTGCCGCGTGACTTGATTGTTTCCAACAGATCCTGCGTTCGCGCTTGAGCTGCTTTTGTTGCAGTCTCAGTCTTAGCGTCTTCTCCGCATCCTGTGAGTGTCGTCGCCAATAAAACAGCGGATGCGAGCATCGTCAGTGTTTTGAGGTTTCTTGTCATACGTTTTTCCCATTCCCAAATCGATTGTTTGCTTGGTGCTCAGATAAGCGTTTCCAAAAATTCTTTTGTTCGGAGTTCTTTCGGGTTCCCAAAGATCGTCTGTGCGTCTCCTGCTTCCACCACGTGTCCGGCTTCCATAAAAACCACCTTGTTGGCGACGCTCTTGGCAAAGGTGAGTTCGTGCGTGACGACGACCATCGTGAGTCCCTGTTGAGCAAGCTCCTTCAGAATCGAGAGCACGTCACGCGTAAGTTCCGGGTCAAGAGCGGATGTGGGCTCATCGAAGTAAATGATGTCTGGATCGCCAGCGAGCGCTCGTGCGATGGCTACGCGCTGTTGTTGGCCTCCCGAGAGTTCACTCGGATAGGCGTTTTCGCGGTGTGTCAGGGAAAATCGAGCCAGCAGCTCATGCGCCTTGGCCTGTGCCAGTCCCTTTTTGATTCCTCTTCCGACGATCAGTCCTTCGGTGATGTTTTCAAGTGCCGTCTTGTTCAAAAAGAGGTTGTAGTTTTGAAACACGAAACCCGTGCGCTTGCGGATACTCAGAACGTTTTTGCGGGAGATCTTTGCCAGGTCAAACGTTTCGCCAGCAAAGGTCATCCGGCCGCCGTCGGCCTTTTCCAAAAAATTCAGGCAACGTAAAAGCGTGGTCTTTCCCGATCCGCTCGGCCCGATGATCGCGACCACATCCCCTTTCTCGACCTCCAGGTCAATGCCATGCAATACGGGTGTGCCCGAAAAGGTCTTGCGCAGATTTTCAACACTCAACAGCATGCGATGTTCCTTTGTCTCAACGGGAGACATAGGTTCTCAGGCGCTTCTCGCCGTAACTCTGAAGGCGCGTAAGAACCGTGCAGAAAATGAGGTAAATCAAGCCGACTTCGATGTAGAGCAACAAAGGTTCGTAGGTGCGTGCCACGATGCGCTGCGTTGTCATAAACATTTCCGTGACGGTGATGTTGGCCGCAAGTGATGTGTCCTTCACCATGGCAATGAGCGAATTGCCAAGCGTCGGGAAAGCTGTTCGGAAAGCCTGGGGCAACACGATTCGGGTGATCGTCTGCAGATAGCTCATGCCGCTGCACAGGCCTGCTTCAAGCTGCCCGGCAGGAACAGATTCGAGTGCCGCACGGATGGTTTCGGCGCAGTAGGCACCTTCGTTAACGGCAAAGACGACCACTGCGGCCACAAACGGATTGATCAGCACTCCTGCATGGGGCAGACCGTAGAAGACGACGAAGAGCTGCACCAGAAGCGGCGTGCCGCGTGTGACCCAGATATAAAAGCGCGCGAGATCCTTCAGTACAGGCACGTGTGCGTACTGGATGAGCGCCACCACAACCGCGATTCCGAGCGCTCCGGAAAAGGCGATCGCCGTAAGCGGAATGGTCACGGTCAAACCCGGCAGCAGAATTTGCCAGAAAGAATCGACAAAAAGATCGAATAGTGCAGTGTCCATTGTCAGTTCGTAAATCCGTTGAGCAGCAAAGTTGCATGCGTTTGCTGCAGACACCCGCACTTTAGGCAGTTACAACTGCCGCACTGTCATTTGAGTTTTGTTTTGAGACAAACGGACAAATAAAAGATATTGCGTCGAGTGTCACACGGCCAAAGGACTCTTGAATTGAAGCGGCACGAACTCGTTTGCTACCAAAGTCTGACAGTTGCGTAACGCATCTTTACATTGAAGTCGACTATTCTGTGCACAGATCGTGGCGCGATCCCAAACATGCCGCCGAAGCTCAAGTTTTGACGTTTTGGCTTTTTTCCTGAACTATGCGCCGCGGTCTGTCTCACTTGTAGGTCGCAGGCGCCTTCCCTTTAAAAGAGGTCTCAGCCATGCGATCCGTCCTGATTCGTCGTTTTGAGTTAAGCGACCAGCTTACTCACCTATTCAATGCTCTGTTCTGGGCCGTTCTCGCCGCTACCGGCATTCTCATTGGTTCCGCTTCAAGAGCCAACGTTGAGCCGACGCACCTTTCGATCGGAGCCCATTTTGCCTTTGGATTTGCTCTTGCCGTACTGTTGAGCGCATACATCCTTTTTGCAAAATCCCGCTTTCAAAGAATGCTTTTTGAAATTTTCCGAACCGATCGTCCGTTTCTGGCTTGGCTCAAATGTTTGGGCGGGTATCCAAGCAAGATATTGAATCGACCGCAGAAGTCGAGCAGCGTTCCTCCTCAAGGCCGCTACAACGCCGGCCAGCGCATTGCCTACGGCGCTCTTATTTTTCTGAATATTCTTTTGCTCGCTTCCGGCTTTGCTTTGTTCGCACTGCATCAACCGCAGGAAGTACAGGGCAGTGCTTACCGATGGGCGTTATGCGTTCATTCCGGCGCTTTCGGTCTTGCCTGTTTGCTGCTTGCAGCACACATTCCGATGGCGTTTTTGTCAAGACCGTCACTCAAAGCCATGTTGAGTCTGGGCAAAGGCTTTTTGACAGAACAGGAAGCCATGAAGCATGCGCCCTTTGGGTGAAGGAAGATTTGGAAATCGAGAGAAACGCCTTTGCAAATCAATCCGATCAAGATCAAACGATTTTCAGAGAAAAACGCTTGAACTGATACAGTGGCAAAACAGCCTCCGGTGGAGGCTGTTTTTGTATCTGTATCAAATACTTCTAGGGCTTTATAAGTGCTTCCGGAACGAGAGCGTCGCAGTCAATGAGTTCCAACGACGTCACCATATGCAATGTTCCTTCCTTGTACTTCCTGAAGTGAGGTGTCTGGATATGATGTTTGTAAGCCTCTTGATTTGCATAGATTTCGAGAATGGCAAACCGCGTGGGGTTCTTTTTTTCTTGCATGCTGTACAGGACGCGAACGCCGGGTTCACGCTTCATTGATTCACGACCCACTTCGGCGGCAAATGCCTTGTATTGATCAAGATATTCGGGCGCAACCGTGATTTTGGAGAGTCGCACAATGTTTTGTTCGTAGGGATTTGCTGCAGCAGTCGAAGGTGCCTCGGCGGCAAAGCCGGAAAATGAGATAACAGCCATACACGTCGCTACCAATGAAAGAACTTTGATCATTGCTAATCCTTGATTATGGTTGAGGTTTAACCGCAGACGGTACTTCCCTCATGCACCTGCTGCGGCAATCGGTCCGACGATCAATCCGCTGGCAATCACATCGCACAAGCGGGTCGAAATGGAACCGCACGTTGCGCCGATGGCATAAAGACCGGGAATCGGCGTATCGTCGGTGGCCCTCAATACCTGAAAGTCCAGATTGACTTCCAATCCGCCTTCCGTTTTGAAACGAACCGGCCAACTCGGCGTTGAGACATAAAAAGGCCCTTTAAGTGCACGGAAAAGTTTGTCTTTGCGTCCGAATTCCGTGTCCCCTTTTCCCGCGGCGGAATCGTCTGCAATTCTCTGAAGCGTTCTTTGCAGCCCCTTGGGATCAACACCGGCTTTTGTAGCTGCTTCTTCTATGGTCTGTCCTTTGAAAAGGGCCTTTGCTGACAATAAATCGGCGTAGCGCCAACGCTCCTTGTTCGGCCCCCTCACTGTAGCTTCGTCTAAGACAACGTAGGCGCCGTCGATGTTTTGTCTGAAGCTGGCCAGCGCACAGCCTGCGTAGCGGCTTTCGTGTTCGTTGCAAAATCGTCTGCCGTTTTTGTCGACTAGATACGCCGTATCCGTATCAAAAAGAATCCACGACGGACTTCGGACTCCCGGTCTGGGAGCCGCAAAGAGTTTTGGCATGGACTCCATGTCTTCGACGGCGGCTCCGACAAGTCTTCCCAGTGTGATGCCGTCGCCGTCGTGGCCCAGCGGAACGCCTTCGCCGATAGCCGTAAATCCTTTGGGAATATTTGCCCACACGCGTTTATAGCGGCGCATCATTTGCCGGTTGTCCGAAAAACCGCCAGTGGCAAGCACCACGGATCGAGCACGGATGGATTTTGTTTTGCCATTCTGCTCAAATCGAACGCCGGTGACACGAACTTGACCTTTATCTTCGGACAGTGTTTCAAGTCCTGTCACCGCGCTATCGAGCAAGACGGTGACACCGCGCTTTTGAAGTTCATCGAGCATGGCCTGCGCAAATTTCGGCATGGAACCCGGCTTGGACGGAAGCAAAAACGGCTGCCGCGGATTGATCGGCAAAAAATCGATGCCGTATGACATGATGAAGGCCGCAACTGCAGGAGACATTTCTGCTGAACGCCGCAAAACGTTCGGATCATGTTTGGCTATGCCCGAGTACATCGGCGAGTTGGGCATGTTGTCGCGCACTTTTGACAGAGGTTCATCCGTGTGTCCCTCCTCGATCAGTTGCCAATACGAGTCAAGATCCGCTTTGCCTTGGAAGCCCTGCGCCTTATGGACTTCTGAAAAGGCCGACGCGATGATGCCGGCCGATAACACGCCGTCGCCGCCGCAATAGCTGCGCTTTTCAAGAACCACGACTTTGGCTCCGACAGGAGAGGCTGTGACAGCGGCAGTTAAACCCGCAAAGCCGCCTCCGACGATCACAACATCGGTCGACATGTCGACTTTCGGTTTGTCAGCTACAACTGCTGGCGCGGACAACGCAACGCTCGACAAGTTCCCAAACGCCAAGGTGGACTGTAAAAGCTGCCTCCTTTTCATGATGAGTCTCCTGTTGCAGGCATGAATCCTTAGTTAGTCCGCTAAATTCGTCCCTGCGCGGGCCACACGAAATTCAAGTGTCTCCCAGGTTGCGCAGTTTCCTTTTTTCAGGGGGTCGGCTTGTAAAAGCAAATTCAGCGAGTCAATTGATTCGCTTTGAGCAATCAGCACTCCTCCCTCACATTGAACGTAGGCGCCGAAAAGAATAAAGTCACCGTTTTCAAAATGACGATTCAGATATTCCAGGTGTGCCGGCAGATACGGTTTTGCCGCCTCACGGTCAGTAATGCGAACGTCAACGAGAAATTTCATCTCAATCTCCCCAATCTAGTTTTCAGCGCAGGCGTTAATTTCATTGAGAAGCCGCGCGGCATGTTCTTCGGCTTGCTTGAGGATTCGTTTGCGGTCAGCTTCAGTGTGAACGCCGGGAATAAAAATCATGCCGTTTGACCATACCGGAGCCAATGTCTTCATGCCGCATAAGTAGGCAGTCTGCAAAAGTGGCGGAAGAAATGCCTCCACCGGCCAGTTCATTGCACGTCCCTTTGCATACTCCTGAGCCGCCGCACCGGTCGTAAACGACAGGAGAAGCTTTTTGCCGTGTAAAGCTGTTCCTCCGGTGCCGTGGGCAAAACCGCGCGTAAGCACATCATCGATCCATTTCTTGAGAATCGCCGGAACCGAGTACCAATAAAACGGAAAATGCCACACGATCACATCTGCACGCCGTAAAGCCTCTTGTTCCGCAGTCACATCGAAACCGTTGGGACCGCACAATTGCGCCAACGTTCTGATTTGCATCTCGCAACGAGATGATTCAAGCGCATTGAGCACAGCTTTGCCGGCAACGGAAGCTTCCGGATTCGGATGGCCGTTGATGACGAGAATTTTTTGCATGATTTCTCCATTCTTTCTAAATATCAGACCGGACGTATTGAACTGTCTTTTACATTTTTCAATCATCGGCGATATTTTTCATGGTCCATCATGTCAAATTTTTGCTTTTTTCTATCAATTTAAGATGAGATAAATTTCCTGCTTTCCTATAATGGGACGTCTTCAGTCTCAGTTCTTCGCAAGATCCCCTTATGTTCGACGCTTTGCTCGAGTCCGCAGCTCAAATCATTGCCCGACATGCACCGCATCACGGCGTATTTCCCTCATTGGTTCCCGGACTGACGCTCTATCGCATTGAATCCAATGCATTTATTGAGCGCACAGCCGGTGAAATCATGACGACTTTCATTGTGCATGGTCGTAAAACTACGGCGATCGGCGGAAAGATGCTGGAGTACGGTGCCGGGGAAAGTCTGGTGTGCGGCATCGCTTCGCCGAGTGAATTTCACACGCTCGACGCTTCGAGAGACAATCCCTTTCTTGCGCTCTCCGTGTCGCTCGATGCGTCGATTTTGATGGAATACGCCGATGCCTTGTCCGATCGACATAATTCGGGACAATTTTCAGCAATGCCGGGCGGGGTATTCGTCATTCGCCCTGACGAGGATTTGCGTGACGTGTTCCTACGACTGCTGAAAATACTGGACCGTCCCAAACTGATTGCGGTGTGTGCGCCGTTGATACTAAGAGAACTGCATGCTTTGCTTCTGGATTCATCCTGCGGAGCAGAACTCAGAGCACTTGCGAGTGCCGGATCCGAAGGCCATGCCGTTTTAAAAACCGTCAGTTGGATCCGACGCAACTATGCGACAGATTGTTCGGTGGAAGAGCTAGCAAAGAAAACCAACATGTCAAATGCTACGTTCCACCGAAAATTTCGACAAGTCACCGGTTTTTCGCCCGTTCAGTTTCGCAAACGCGTCCGGCTGTTTGAAGCTCGCCGTCTATTGGTCGCTCGTGAAACAAACGTCACCTCGGCGGCCTTTGCCGTCGGCTACGAAAGCCTGGCTCAGTTCGTTCGGGACTATAAGGAACTTTTTGGCTTACCTCCGCTGCGTGACATCAAGCAGCTTCACAACGCCTCAGACGATTGAGCAGCTGACCGGAAATCAATAGGACAACAAGGTTTCCCGGATCGCATCCCGAACAATCTCCAAACCGCTCTTTGCTCCGAGTAGTTCGCGCCGAATACCGGGCAAGTCCTTCCTCAGTGGCGAGCCCTCATCAGCTCAGCAATCTGAACAATATCCGAGGGCAACGTTCTGCAGCAGCCCCCCAGACAAACGGCTCCCATAGCTTTCCATTTGGACACGAAGTCGGCCCAGCCCGGCCCCGAGACCGGATGATGCCAGGTCTTTGTCGTCGGATCATACGTTTCACCCGAATTGGGATAAACGATCATTGGCTTGTCTGTGACGGACGAAATGCGCTGCAATGCGTCAGCCACCATTTCACGCTTGACGCAGTTGACGCCGACGGCGTCAACCAACGGATGCTTGCCGCACACTTCGGCAGCCTCTTCGATCGGCGTTCCGTCAGAGATATGACCGCTGTCCTTCAATGTAAAGGTTACCCAGGCAGTCATGTCGAGCTCTTCCATCATCGAGAGAATGACCCTGACCTCGTCGAGCCTTGCCTGCGTCTCAACGGCGAAAAAATCCGCTCCGGCTTCTGCCAGAGCCTTCATGCGCAATTGGTGAAAGGCACGGTATTGACCGTCCGAAAGGTGATAGTCGCCCGTATATTCGGCACCGTTGGCGAGATAAGCACCGTAAGGGCCGACGGCACCCGCGATCAAAAGAGTTTTCGGCTCTCGTTCCGGATGACGAATCAAAAAATCATCGCGAGCTTCACGAGCCAGCGTCACAGATTGACCGATAAGGCCATATGCTTTCTGAGAGTCAATTCCGCGCTCTTTAAATCCAGCCTCGGTCGCTTGGTAGCTTGCGGTAATGGCAACGTTGGCTCCCGCTTCGAAATAATCAGCGTGCACCTGCCGAATCTTGTCCGGTTCTTCAATGAGTACGCGCGCACTCCAGAGCTTGTCGTTGAGGTCACAACCTGCCTTTTCAAGTGCTGTGGACATGGCGCCGTCAATCACGACGGAACCGCTCTGACGGATTAAATTGGCTAAAAGGTGCTGCGCCATTTGGTTTCCTCCCGGGTTGCGTTGTGGCAAAGAGCTTAACAAAAATACAGATCACCGGAAGCAGTATCTCAGTTGATACGACTGCGAAGAATTGTGTTGTGCCGATGCTTTGGCGCTGATTGCTTTCAGTCGGATGATTTGATGCAAATCGCAATACCTACACGGGAGTTTGCCCGGTGGTTGGCTCCTTCAACACAAATCACCTTAAAATTCTGAATTTATTACCGCAATTTCGCGGTATGGATGAACATCGGATTCCTGAAACCAGCAATGCAGAAGAGAACCTTTTTATCCGTCGTGACGGCCGCAGCTGCGCTGTCTGTTGTTCCAGCCTGGGCAAACCAACATCCTAAACGCACGCTGATTGTCGGCATGGACGCGACTTATCCGCCTTTTGGTTCTCAAGATTCCGAGACCCGCCAGTATGTGGGCTACGACGTTGACATCATTCGTGCGATCGGCAAGGCCGAAGGCTTTGATGTAGAAGTGAGGAACCTCGCCTTTGACGGTCTGATACCTGCTTTGAAGACCGGCAACATCGACATTGCCATCAACGACATCACGATTACGCCCGAGCGTGCAAAAAGCGTCGATTTCTCCAACCGCTACTACATTGCCGGGCTAGGCATTGTCGTCAATGCCGACAATACGACGATCACCAAGGCCGAAGACCTCGAAGGCAAGCGTTTGGCCGTTTCGATCGGATCGACCGGCGAAGCCGCTGCCCGCAAGGTCAAAAACGCCGAGGTGCGAGTCTTCAACCAGCTCACAGAGTGCTATCTGGAACTTCGCAACCGCGGAGTGGATGCCGTGCTCAACGACATCCCGACCAACGACTACTACGTTGTTACCGCCGGCCGCGGCAAGGTGAAAGCGTTGCCGGTGGCTCTGACCCGTGAAGACCTGGGCATTGCCGTCAAGAAGGGCAACAAGGAGCTTCTCAAGCGCATCAACCGCGGTCTAGCCACCATCAAGCAAAACGGTGAGTTTGCGAAAATCTTTGAGAAGTGGTTCGGCCGTCAGCCTGAAGTTGAGCTGCTCAGTGACTGAGTCGCAACCGCACGAAAACAAACGATTGGGCGGTTAAGTCCGGCACTTGGTGCAACCTGACTTTGCGCATGCGGTTTTGTTGCACCCGTTGCAGCCGCCGCAACACCCCGTGTGCTTACCTTTGAAGATGCGCAGCACAGCCAAAGCAAATGCGACGGCGATTACAAAAAGGACAATCCAACTGGCGGCATTCACGGCGCTCCTCCTTTTTAGCTCAGGCCGAGCAAGCTGCCGCCCGTATAGACCATAAAGGCCACAACCCAGGCTACCGCACATTGGAAAACGGCAACGCCCGTCGCCCAGAGACCTCCCAGCTCTCGCTTGATCGTCGCGATGGAAGCCACACAGGGCGTATAGAGCAGACAGAAGACCAACAAACTGATTGCAGTCAGGCCGTTTAATGCCGTCGTCAATGCTTCAGTAGAACCAAATGTCACCGAAAGGCTGCTCACGACGCTTTCCTTGGCCATAAACCCGCTTATCAAGGCGGTGCTGATGCGCCAATCACCGAACCCCAACGGTTCGAACAAAGGTGAGATCCAGCCCGAAACGACAGCCAACATGGAAAGCTGAGGATCTTCAACGGGATTGATGCGGAAATCAAATGACTGCAGGAACCAGATGACGATGGTTGCTACAAAAATGACGGTAAAGGCGCGCTGCAGAAAATCCTTGGCCTTGTCCCACAAAAGCAAAGCAACATTGCGTGCACCGGGCAGGCGATAGTTTGGAAGCTCCATGACAAACGGCATGGCTTCCCCTTTAAACATAGTTCGCCGCATGACTAGACCGAGTGCAATAGCCGTAATAATGCCGAGCAAGTACAGCCCGATCATTACCCACGCACCTTGGCCGGGGAAAAAGGCTGCCACAAAAAATGCGTAGATCGGAAGCTTTGCCGAGCAGCTCATAAAGGGTGTCAGCAGAATTGTCATTTTGCGGTCGCGTTCGGACGGCAACGTACGACTTGCCATCACGGCGGGCACCGTGCAGCCGAAACCGATCAACATCGGCACGATGCTGCGCCCCGACAGACCAATGCGTCTCAGAAAAACATCCATCACAAACGCGACGCGGGCCATGTAGCCGCTGTCTTCAAGGAAGGACAGGAAGAAAAAGAGGACGACAATGGTCGGTACAAAACTCACAACGCTGCCCACACCATTGAAGATGCCGTCGATGATGAGCGAATGAATCGACTCATTGACACTGAGGTTCGTAAGCAAGGCATCAACCTTGTCGGTTGCCAAACCGATGAGCCAGTCAAGGCCGTCGGTAAGCCACGCGCCGACAACATTGAACGTCATCCAGAACACCAAAGCCATGATGGCGACAAAGGCCGGAATGGCGGTGTATTTGCCGGTCAGAATGCGGTCGATTTCAAGGCTTCGCAGATGTTCTTTGCTGGTGTGAGGCTTAACGACGGTTTGCGCACAGACGTTGTCAATGAAACTGAAGCGCATGTCGGCGATGGCTGCGGCTCGATCCAGCCCTCGTTCGGCTTCAAGCTGCTTAAGGATGTGTTCGATCGTGCGCTTTTCATTAACGTCAAGATGAAGCTGTTCGGTTATGAGCGCATCGCCCTCGGCGATTTTGCTTGCGGCAAAACGAAGCGGAATGCCGGCTTGCTGAGCATGATCCTCAATGAGAAACATCAGGCTGTGCAGACAGCGATGTACCGCCCCGCCATGATCGTCAGTCGAACAGAAATCGTGGACTGCCGGCGTCTCGACAAAGCGAGCGGCATGCAGAGCGTGTTCAACGAGCTCTTCAATGCCCTCTCCTCGGCTCGCGGAGATCGGCACAACCGGAATTCCCAGCATCGCTTCCATTTCATTGACGCGAACGGAACCGCCGTTGGCAGCCACCTCATCCATCATGTTCAAGGCCAGAACCATGGGACGGCCGAGTTCCATGAGCTGCAGCGTGAGATACATGTTGCGCTCGATGTTGGTGGCGTCGACGATGTTGATGATGACGTTGGGGTCTTCGCGAAGGATAAACTCGCGCGAGACGATTTCTTCGTTGGTGTAAGGAGAAAGCGAGTAGATGCCGGGCAAATCGGTTACGAGCGCTTCTTCATGGCCGACAATTCGTCCGTCTTTTCGGTCAACCGTAACGCCGGGAAAATTACCGACGTGCTGGTTCGACCCGGTCAATTTGTTAAAAAGCGTTGTCTTGCCGCAGTTTTGATTGCCAACGAGCGCGATCCGAACGGTCTCGGCCGTCATCAGAGGTTGCTCACGCTTGATCACTTGATTTTTACCGGCTTCTGCGTAGCCGGGGTGATCCATTTCTATCGGCTTGGGGTGCGTTTGTTTTGCCGGCTCCCCTTTGCGGACATTCTTCACAAAAATCTCATTGGCTTCGGCTACGCGCAGAGTAAGTTCATAACTGCGGATTCGGACCTCAATGGGATCTCCCATCGGTGCTCGCTTGATCAGAGTTACCGTGGCCTGAGGGATCAGCCCCATGTCCAAAAAATGTTGGCGAAGCGCGCCGCTGCCACCGACCACTTCTACGGTAGCGGATTGGCCGACGTCAAGTTGATTGAGTGTGATAGTCATTCGTATTGATTCTCCGGGGAGTCGCCATTTTAGTTTGTGCTTTCGCGACTGTCGAAAAAACGCCCGAGAGAATTTGCTGAGAAAAATTTTTACAGAAAAAAAGAAAATTGCTGGAACTAGTTCAAGCGGCGTATTGCGCGAACCTTAAAATCATATTAAAAATTCACCCGCAGAATTTCTCGTGCCTGACGAGAAGTTCATCAGAATTTACTAACGTAAAAAACACCCCGATAAAAAGGAGAATAAGATGAGCAAGTTCACGGTTTCCTGCGTTGTTGCAGCCGCTTCCATGATGATCTGCGCCGCCGCCCAGGCCGCTGGCGGCATGCCCTCCAAGATCCCGCATCCGATTGATGCCTACAAGATCACCGACGCCAACAACCCCTGCGTTATGTGCCACGGCGATCAGTCCAAGATGGGCGCCGCCAAGGTGAAGGGCCAGCCGATGGCTATGCCGGCCGACCACTGGGTTAAGGGCGAAAAGAAGGCTGACCCGATGCACAACAACTGCACGATGTGCCACAAGAACTAATTTCTTGACGCACTCTGCTTAAACAAAGGGCTGCTTGAACGATCAGGCAGCCTTTGTTTTTTAGCGTACTCAGATGCAAGCTGGTCCTAACTGGCCCGCCCATCTGACTACGTGGTCAATTCATGGCTACTTCGTGCCAAGCGCATACAACGCGTAACGCACAAACATATTGCAAGCCACGAGCAGCCCCTCTTCGTCGATGTCGAAATATCCGTTGTGGTTGGGCCGATCGGTCCCCGGCTTGTTGCTGTGTGTACCGAAGTAAACGAATGTCCCCTTGCAGTGCGGCAGATAATCGGCAAAATCTTCGGCCATCATGGACTTGGGATAGTCCGTGACGATGTTTTCGGCCCCCACAATTTCCTGTGCGACGAGCTTGGCTTCTTTTGTCGCATCCGCGTCGTTGATCAAGGGGTTGGAATAGTTCTTGATGACGATGCTTGCGTTGGCGCCGAGCATCTCGGCTGTTTTTTCGACGATGTCCGTAAGCCGCCGATTTGTAGCTTCACGTACTTCGGGCAAAAATGTGCGTACCGTCCCTTCCAGTACGGCTTCTTCGGCAACGATGTTGTACTGCGTACCGGCCCAGGCCTTGCCGATTCCGACGACGGCAGACTCCATCGGATCGGTGCTGCGCGCAACGATGCTCTGCACGGCTACCACGATCTGGGAAGCCACGTAAAGAGCATCCACGCCTTTGTGCGGCATGGAGACGTGAGCTCCTTTGCCCTTCACGTCGATGCGGAAAAAGTCGCAGCTTGCGTTGAGAGGTCCGGCAACGATACCTACTTGGCCGACGTTGAGCGTGTTGGTGACATGCTGCCCGTAGATGCGATCTACCCCTTCGAGCAAACCTGCCGCGACGAATTGACGTGCCCCCTGCCCGATTTCCTCGGCCTGCTGGAAGAAAAAGCGCACTTCGCCCGCAAAGTCGTTTTCCATTGACTTCAGAATGCGTGCGGCAGCTAGCAACGTTGCCGTGTGGCCGTCGTGGCCGCAGGCGTGGCAAAAGCCCGGATTCTGAGAGGAGTAGTCGCAGTTTTTGAGGTCATCCATGCCGAGCGCGTCCATGTCGGCCCTTAGCGCTACGATTTTCGTTTTACCCTCAACCGTTTTTTTACCGACCACACGAGCATATACACCCGTTTCACCCACACGGGTGTGCTCGATGCCGACTTTGTCTAGTTCTTCCTCAATCCGAACCGAGGTCTTGAATTCCTTCAGACTCACTTCCGGATGCGCATGAAAATAACGACGCATGCCGACGATGTAGTCCTTCTGTTCCAGAACACAAGTATCGATAGCCATTTATGATGCCTTCTCTGCTTCAACGAAAAGCCGGCAGTCGGTCTCTAAGGCCATTGCTGCCGGCTGCGGCGGTCAGTCCGCCGATCAGTACGTGTATTTTTCGGAACCCGCCCACACAGGGGTAAAGGCGCCTTTGTAGACGTCAACGAGCGTCTTGGCGGTTTCCGGCGTGTGGTAGGCGTCAACCACCTTCTTGTAGACAGGGTTATCCTTATCCTTGCTGCGGGCTACGATCACGTTGAAGAGCTGACCCACATTGGGGTTGGTCTTGGGATCAATGTCCTCGGCAAAGATCGAATCCTTCTTGGAGTCGAGCCCTGCCGTATAGGCGTTGCCGCCGTTGATCAAAGCGGCTGACACGTCCGGCAGAATATTGAAGAGCACGCCGGATTCGGCTTCGCGAATCTGAATTTTGACGTTGTACTTCGTGATGTCGGTCTTGGTGGGAACATAGCCCTTGGCCGGATCGCAGACGATGAGCCCTGCGGCTTCAAGCACCTTCAGGGCGCGACCGCCGTTTGTGAGGTCGCTCGGGATGGCAAAGATGTCGCCGTCCTTAACGTCTTTCATGCTCTTTAGCTTGTTCTTGTTGTTAAAGACACGCAGCGGCGTGATGAGCGTGTCTCCGATCGCTTCAATCTTGTAACCGTTACGCTCGATGTCGTTTTTCAGATAGGCCTTATGCTGGAAAGCATTGAGATCAATTTCACCGTCTGCCAGCGCACGATTGGGCGTCGCATAGTCGGAGAACTTCACTAGCTTGACCTGAATCTTGTCTTTCTTGAGAAGGTTATTGACGGTGTCCCACTGTGCGTTGTAGTCGCCCACGACACCCACTTTGACCACGGTAAAGCCGTCGGCTGACGCTTCCTTTTTATCGTCGCCGCAGCCCGTAAGCGCAACCGCGACGATTCCGGCGGCCGCAAGTGCAGCCGTCACCTTGCCGAATCGAGATTGAAATCCTGCCATTTTTGTCTCCCTCTGATATTAGTGCGTCGATTTCTTGATGATGATGTTGCCGAAAAATTGAAACACGCTGATGATGAGCAAAATAATGATCACGGTAAGCCAGATCATGTCGCGGTAACCCATCTGATAGCCGTAACGAATGGCAAAGTCGCCCAAACCACCCGCGCCGATCGCGCCCGCAATGGCCGTGATGCCCACAAGGCTCACAAAAGTGATCATCGTCACGCGGGTGATGCCGGGAATGCTTTCGCGCAGATACACCGAGAAGATAATTTCGCGCGGCGAAAAACCCATCGCCTGACTCGCCTCAATCAGACCATGATCAATGTCGGCGAGAACCGATTCGATCTGACGAGCAAAAAACGGAACGGTACCCGCAACAAGTGCGACAAACGAACCGGTCACGCCCGATCCCGTTCCCACCAGGAAGCGGCTCACGGGGATCAGCAATACGATCAGAATAATGAACGGAATCGAACGGATGATGTCGATGCCGCGATCAAAGATCGTAAAAAGCCAGCGATTTTCCAGAATGCCGCCGGGGCGGCACACGGTAAGAAGGACGCCCACGGCTACACCGAGCACCCAGGCAATACTGCCCGAGACGGCGAGCATGGTGAATGTCTGACCGATGCACTCGAGAAGCTCACCGCTCAAGCGCTCGAAATTGGGCATCAGGGCATTAATGAAGTCCATTTTTGAGCTCCTCTACGTAAACGCCGTTTTGCTTGAGATATTCTTCGGCTTGAATGACGGACTCTTTTTCGCCCGTGAGTACCACGCCAAGTTTGCCCAGCGCCGCCCCCTGAATGAAGTCGATGTTGCCGAAGACAATGTTGGCCCGTACCTTAAAACGCTCGTAAAGCGCAACAACAAGAGGTTCGCCTGCCGAACCTCCGGTATAGGTCAGAAGCAGAATCTTGCCGCCGTTGGCCACCTCGGAATCCAACTGACCGCTTTCGACGAGCCCCAGGAATTTTTTTACGTTGTTGGCCGTATTGATGAATTCCTTGGTGAGATCAGCCTTGGGGTGGGCAAAAATATCCGTGATGGATCCCTCCTCGACGATGCGGCCCGTTTTCATCACGGAGACGCGATCGCAGATTTCCTTGATCACAGACATCTGGTGCGTGATCACCACGATCGTGAGCTTGAGCTTTTGATTGACTTCTTTGAGAAGCTTCAGAATCGAATGTGTGGTTTGGGGATCGAGTGCGCTCGTAGCTTCGTCGCACAAAAGCACCTTCGGGTCATTAGCAAGCGCCCGAGCAATGGCTACGCGCTGCTTTTGACCGCCCGAGAGCTGTGCCGGATATGCGTTTAACTTGTCCGAAAGTCCGACCAGCGCCAGAAGTTCCTCAATCTTCTTGGCTTTGGCATTCTTATCGAGCTCAGAGTGACGCAGTGCGAGCGCGATGTTGTCGAATACCGTGCGACTGGGCATCAAATTGAAGTGCTGAAAGATCATGCCGATGCGGCGGCGCACGACGCGCAGATCGGCGTCGGAAAGCGTCGTGAGGTCCGTGCCGTCGATGACAACATTGCCCGAGGTCGGACGCTCAAGCAGATTGATGCAGCGCACCAACGTTGATTTGCCGGCGCCTGAAAAGCCAATGATGCCGAAAATTTCCCCGGGATTGATCGTGAGCGACACGTCGTCGACGGCCTTCACGCGGCCGGCGTCCGTGTCGAAAGTTTTTGTAATGTGTTTGAGTTCAAGCATAGTCGAAGTTTTTTTCCTGGTCTCGCTGTTTTGCACGACGGACGCAAGATCGCGCCAAATACGTCGTCGGTGTGCCTGCAATTGGAATTTGCTTAAGGCTGGGAATGACGCAAAGTTCGTGATGGAACGCCGCTGCCGATTAACTTTTGGAAGCGGACGCACTGCCCTGTGCGCGTGACGATCAGCGCATGAGATGGGAGCGGCAATACTGGGTGAGAACCGCAAAAGAAACGAGCGTTGTACCGGACGGACGCATGTTTGTCGGAAATGGCGGAAATACAGGAATTTGCACGATATCGAAGTCTCCGATTTTGTCGAAGTTTTGTCAAGAGCAACAAATTACCTAGACGGACGAAATTGAGGTATTACCTGAGGGACAAGACAAACGGCCGATTGTTTTCCTGCATGAAGCGCATTAAGCTCGGAAGCCTTTGGTAACCTACGTTGACAGCCATGCAGGAAACGGACAAAAGCAAACTCGGACTTGTGGTTGAAGGCGGCGGCGTGCGGGCCATTTATGCGGCGGGCGTATTGGACGTCCTGCACGACTTGCACCTGCCCTTTTCCGGTGTCATCGGCGTTTCGGCCGGTGCCATCCACGGCATTTCGTTTGTGTCCGGTCAAAAAGGACGCAGTTACCGCATCTACACGCGTTTTTGTAAGGATCCGCGCTTTTTCAGCTTCAGAACGCTGATTCGTACTGGCAACATCGTTGACAATGACTTTTGCTACCGGCAAATCCCGCAGGAACTCGAACCGTTTGATCAGAAAGCGTTTGAAGCTTCCGGCATGGAGTTCTGGACAGTGAGCACTAACTTGGTGACAGGAAAACCTGAGTACATTCGTATGCGGGACTGCTTTGCCGAAATTGACGCGCTGGTTGCTTCGGCGTCGCTTCCCTATGTCTCCAGGCCGGTTCACTATCAGGACAAACTCCTGCTCGACGGCGGCTGTTCGGATCGCGTGCCGCTCAAGGCCTTCCAGTCCATGGGTTTTGATCGAAACGTCGTGGTGCTCACGCACCCGGAAGATCACCGTGTCAAGGATCGCGATGCTGCGCTCGTTCGTCTTTTCTATCGCAAGTACCCGGCTTTCTGCCGAACGTTTGAAAACAGTCCTCAAGACTACAAAAGGACGCAGGCCTATCTTAAGTCAGAAGAGCAGAAAGGCAGTGTCTTCATCATTCGTCCGAAGGAGCCGATTCCGGTAGGCCGCCTTTCTCACGATCCGCAGGCGATCATCCCTGCCTACGAAATGGGGCGTCGTGATGCTCAGGAAGTTTCGAAAAACTTGCTGCGATGGATTGCCTGATTGATTCAGGCTATTATCGCATCCATATGCAGTCGATATTCTGCCTGGTTAAAGCAAAATATATAGATATTTATTCAATTAGCCTATCCGGCTAACTTCCTCTATTTTCACGTTCTTTTCACGCGCCGAGCAGATAATGGCCCCGAAACTTTTCACTTTGTTTGGCGGCCATGTCGTCCGATCGTCCTGCTATCAAAATCAGAATTCCCCGTACCGTATGGGTGCTGGGTTTTGTAAGTCTTTTAATGGACATTTCTTCGGAAATGATCCACGCGCTTTTGCCTCTTTTCATGGCCGGCACTCTTGGCGCCAGCGCCATTTGGATTGGTCTTGTTGAAGGCATCGGCGAAGGCACGGCGTTGATAGCCAAGGTCTTTTCGGGCGTCGTTGCCGATCGATTCGGGCACAAGAAGCGCCTGGTTTTTGCCGGGTACTTTCTGGGTGTTATCTCGAAACCGGTCTTTGCTTTGGCCGGTAGCATGCCGGTTGTTCTTGCCGCTCGCTTTTTCGATCGCATCGGCAAAGGCTTAAGAGGCGCTCCGCGTGATGCGATTGTGGCCGACGTCACTGATGAGAGCATTCGCGGCGCAGCTTACGGATTGAGACAGTCACTCGATGCCGCTGGTGCCTTTGTCGGACCGCTTCTGGCCACCTTGCTTCTCCTCTTATGGACGGAGGAATTGCGCAGCATCTTTTGGATTGCTTTGATTCCAGGCGCCGCGTGTCTCGCCCTGATCCTGTTCGGCGTTGAAGACAACGTCACGCCGACCGTAAATACCAAGCGCATTGCCTGGAAGGATCTCAAGCTTGTCATGACGCCTGCCTTTGTGCAGCTTGTCATTTTGGGAACACTCTTTTCATTGGCCCGATTCTCTAATGCTTTTATTGTTCTTCGTGCTGCCGACATCGGGATTGAACACGCCTGGATTCCAATGACGGTTGTTCTGATGAATATCGCCTTTTCTCTTTCGAGCTATCCGTTTGGAAAACTTGCCGACAAACTCAACCCGATGAAACTTCTGGCATTGGGCATGGTTTTGCTGGCACTTGCCAATTTGTTGTTTGCTTACGCTGCAAACTATCGAATTTTGGCGGCCGGAATCGTTCTTTTCGGAATGCATCTTGGAGCGACCCAAGGCATTTTTTCAACCATCATCTCCGAAATAGCACCCTCCGAGGTACGTGCAACCGCCTTCGGCATCTTCAATTTCTTTTCCGGCCTTGCCCTTCTGGCTTCCGGGCTCGTGGCCGGAAGCTTATGGGAATATATGGGAGCTCAATACTGCTTCGGGGGCGGCGTCGTGTTTGCTTTGATCACGCTTAGTCTAATTCCCCGATTCAAACAACTCCAGCCTTCTTAGCAAGAGCTTCAGTTGCTCTAATCCAGCATAGATCGAACGATCGCCTATGCAAAATTGAACGAAACATATTTAATCGAGTCAATTTTCAGCTCTGGCTTTAACTTCCTTTGGAAGTTCTCGTTTGCAGTCAAAATAAAAAGCTTGAAACTTTTTCTTACTGTAATTGCCAATGCTCTTCCTAAGTTTTTAGGTCCACAATAACAGTAAGCCGATTTCGGTGATACTTGAAGGAGAGATATATGATCAGCAGACGATTGCTCATTACCGGTTTCGCCGCTGCTGCGGCGTCGACGATCGCTCCGGCCGTTATGGCAGCCGGTGACGGTGGTTTCGGCGATTTTCTGGGCGGACTGGCTGACGCTGCCTCTCGTCGTTACGCTGAAAAGTATCGTGACGATGCCCGCTGGGACGGCAAGTATTACTACGATAAGTATGACAACCGTCGTTATTCCCGTAGCGAATGGCAGCGTGAAATTCAAAGACGTGCCCGCGCTGAAGAAGAAGGTCGCGATTGGCGTGACAGCAAGCGCCGCGCTTGGGAAGAAAAGCGCTACGGCAAGGACTATCGCAAGTTCAAGAAAGAACAGCGCCGAGATGAGCGACGTGATGTAAAGGAAAAACGTCGTGAGGAAGAGCGAGAACGCAAGGAACGTGAGCGCATGCGCAAGGACGCAGAACGCGTACGCCGTAACGATGAAAGAATTCGCCGTGAAGATGAACGCCGTCGTCAAGAAGAACGTCGCCGTGACAACCGCTAATCCGGTAATTCCCGATTAGTTGTTGCAACGAAATCTCAGACTCTGTCGTTTGCGCGGCAGAGTCTTTTTTATTCGACTCGATAAAACGCGTTATTCGAGAGCGTATTGGCATTAGGAACATCTTGCAAATTTAAGTCAATCGTGTAAGCACCCAAGAGACGCTCTGCAAAGTACGCGCTGTAGATCGGCGAATTCGGAGACAGCGATTGAATGCGCACGTCCCCCAATGAATGGATAAAGTCACCATTTTGCAGTGCAATGCCAATGTGGCGCACCACGTTCTCTCCGGCTTCGTTTTTCTGCCCGAAAGCGACAAGACTGCCTGCCGGGATATCTTCCACGCAAAGCACATCCAGTTGTTTGGCCTGTGCAATCTGTTGATCGGCGTCTCTGCTGAGTATCACACCGTTAAGACGCCACACGAGCGACACAAAACCGGAACAATCCACACCATTCGTGCTCATTCCTCCCCAAAGGTACGGTGTTCCGAGAAGTTGCTTAGCGGTGCCAAGCAACTGCCTAACGAAAGCCCGAGGTTCTTCCCTTCGCAATCGGTCACAAAAGGAGAAATGCGCGTTTGTTTCCCTGACATCAGAAGTTCGAAGAAAACCTGAATGACCGTCCGGCAGCTTTACCAGAACCCTGTTGCCCTGCTTTTCGATAAACCGAACGATGCTGCCGGCGGTAAGCGGCGCCAGAGTCGCTCCGTTTTCACTTGTGAGTGTTGTGAAACGTGCGGTGACGACCACGCGACGAGAGGCGTTCCAGTCCGCGAGCTCCTTAGCACTCATACGTGCAATTTGCAGACGATGCACCCAGCCGATATAGCCGTCGGGCATTTGTACGCGCCAAAACGGAGTTTTGAATTCGAGAAGGCGCAATGGGGTGCCCGCCAAAGCCTGCGTTGTAGCGGCAACCGCAAACCGCGGCTCCTTTTTGATTGTCGCTACGGATACATTCACAAGTGCCCATGCTCTGTCCCCTATTTCCACATTGTCCTGCGGAAGCACTGCCACGCGAACGCTAACCGGCATTTTCTTTGCGTGCAATCGATTATTGAGTTCGTCGAACGCGTCTCTGCGATCAGTTTTTCCCTCGATCAGCCATCCGTCGGATGTCTTATTGGCCTTGACTTCCCATACGGATATGCGTGTATCTGCTGCATACTGGATCCCGACGTCAGCAAGAATCTTGTCAAGTTCCTCGTCAATTGAGGAAGGGACGCAGGCGCAACCGGCGATGGCGATGCAACCGCTTAGAAGCATGGCTTTGAAAAAACGAGTGACTGCAAGCATGCCGTTCCCAGTGGTATCGGTTGAAGTGGATCACGTCCTTATATTTTGCAGTTTTAGGCTCAGCACCATGCTAGTTGAAATGGGCATCTTGCCGAAAGGTCTGCTGTCAGACATTCCTTCGGGGATCTTAACGATAGTCAGAGCATCAAGGATGCATCCGAGGGCACATGAGGGATATATCTGCGATTCAGCAGAAAATTTTTTCGTTAAGATAGAACTCTCTTAGACATCAGTGTTTATACGCAAGTGTTTTCCTGTACAATCATGACTTGCATTTGATGTATGTCAAATGCAGCCTAACAATGTTTTTATTTGACTTATGACAAGCCCGCCACAATAGGAATCACTCATATGAAAAGAACGGCACTTTCCTTAGCTGTCCTCTGTTCGCTTTTACTCACAGCATGCTCGACAGCGGAAATACCGCAAACAGTTCCTGAAAATAGCACTTCGTATGACCAAACAGCTTCATACGCCCAAAATTTGGGGCGTCAGTTCGGCATTCTGAAAATATCTGATGGCATGACCGGTGCGGAGCAATGTTCTCGCGTCAGAACGGAATCTCATCTGGCACGAAATTTAGGGGTCACATTGTTGGCCAACTCTCCGCTGCAAGATCTTTCCAAGAGCGTATCCAAGGGGCCTTTCAGTACCGGCGTAGGTCTGGACTTTGCCAATCTCGGCTGGAAAAACGACACGGTCTATTTCGAAAATCTTGATCACTGGTTCGCATTTGTGCCGCAGCAAAAGTATTTAAGCAAGGAAGCGGCGCAGAGCTACACCGTGCAGGCTCTGGCAGAAGCGACGGTTGCCGTGTTCAGTCAAAACAGTTACGTCGTAGATGACATTCGAACTTCAGAGCTAGAGCAATCCGGCGACACGCTGAGGCAAAGCGTGCAGATCAAGCTAGTTAATGAGACCGTCGGTTGCTCCAAAAGTTCTCCCTGCCGAATTGTTTTTACTTCGCACTTCTCGGAAAACGAACCGATGAAACCGGCCGATTGGGTCGTACAGACTCAAAAGCTTGATGACGGAAAGCATTGGAAATTCTGGGCAACTTCGTTTGAATCGGACCTCAAACAAACCCCTGCTTCGGAACAAACCCGTCTTTGGGAATCTGTCTCCGAAAAGCTTCCTAACGGTTTTAGCTTGTATTTTGCGCCCAGACAGGTAGACAAAGGCCTTTGCCGTGAAGCCAAACTCATGAGCCATGGCAAAACCTACTTGTTCAGCCGCTAACGACAATTCTTCCAACCAACGCGTCACAGACGGATAAGACTATTTCTCGGTCTTATCCGTCTTTTGGAACTGGGACGTGGGCGCGGAATTTCGAATCTCGATAAAAAAGCCCGAATTACAAGGCCTGCGCCCTTAATCTGAATTGATAAGGGGATCGCATCCCCAGCTGTGAATGGGGCCGAGTTCCATTGTAATAAGATATCCAACGAGTCACAGTATCCTGCGCCTCCTTTCGGCTGCTGAAGCATCCGGATAACGGTAGCGTTTCCCGCTTCAGGGTTGCCCAAAATGATTCTGCCGGAGCGTTGTCCCAGCATTGCCCACGTTCGCTCATAGAGCCACTGATGCCCTGGCGCAGCAAAAATTCCTGAAAAACATGGCTGCAGTACTGTGAGCCTTGATCACTGTGAAAAATCAAGCCAGGAGCCGGGTGCTCATTGGCAATAGCCATACGCAGGGCGTCCACAACCAGAGACGTTTTCATGCTGGAGTCAAAACTGTAGCCAACCAGGCAGCGACTGGCCAGATCAAGCACACTGGCCATGAATAACCAGCCCTCGTCGGTTGGGATGTAAGTGATGTCTCCGCACCAAGCCTGATTGATCGCATAGCGGTTGAACTGACGGTCAATCAAATTCGGTAGCCGTGCCAGATTGTGGTTGCTGTCTGTGGTGGCAACGTATTTGCGATGGTAGCGATGGAAGATGCCGTTGCTTCGTAAAAGTCTGCGCAGGCGCTTAAAACCAACGCTCAAGCCCTGTTGGCGCAACGCAAGGTACAGGCGCATCACTCCGGGAACCTGCTTGCCGCAGCAACTGATAACGGAGCGAACATGACAAAGCAACTCCGCATCGCTGTGATGCACTCCGTGGCGGTGGTATCGATCAACCTTTAGCCACTGATAGTAGCTGCTGGTACTGATCCTCAGCAGGGCGGCAGCCTTTCGAACACTGATGAGTTTTCTGCGCCCGATGAGTTTGCTGTCCAAACAAGTCTTTAAAAAAGCGTACTTCACTTGGGCAGCTTGGCAAAGTACGCTGCTGCTTTTTTTAAGAAGTCAATTTCGGCCTGTTGCTTGCGTACCTGCAGGCGCAATCGTTTGAGTTCTTCAAGCTCATTGCGTTGCTGATCAGGCATACGAGCTTGTGTTGTGGTAACCCAGTGGCTGAGTGTCTTGGGGCTAACTCCCAAAGCTTGTGCAACCTCGATTTGTGTCTGCCCCTGATTGATGAGCTCAAGAGCTGTTCGTCTGATTTCTGGACTGTAACGTTTCGGCATTCTGAAACCTCCTTTTGATACATGGCTTATAGCCGTATTCGTTTTGAGATTCAAAATTCCGCAACGATGACCTTAGTTCATTCCTCTTGTTAAATTTAGAGATCTTGTCAAAGACCGTGAGGTACAAAACGTTCTTCTTTATTGCGGTCAGAGCTTAAGACGCTTTAATTCGATCGGGACGGCAGTGCCGCTTGCGTTTTTGTGGCTTTGACGGATGGCCGACAGTATTTTGCCTGCGGCGAACACTGTCGCACCTCAGGTTAAGCTCGTGCCGGTTTCAACGTATATATAGAGGCCTACATGAGCAAATCCAAGAAAAAGACCGTCGTCAGAGTCAAACTGCCGCGCACCCGCAACCTGATCGCCAAGGCGCTTTGCTCGGACAGACAGTTTCAGGGTCGCATTTTTGTCAACAGAAAAAAAGAGCTTCCGAAGTTTGACTGGCGCAAAGACATAGGCTAAACGATAAGGACGTATGTCTGGAAAATCTTTTCAAGCTGTTTAGACTTATTCGCGCGCCTCGTTCTCTCGCTCCATCCGCCATGATTGTCCAATACGCATCAGACCTGCACCTCGACTACGGGCAAAACTACGAATACATCCTCAACAAGGGCTTTGAAGAGGAAGGCAATGTACTCATTCTTGCTGGTGACGTTGCCAATCTGGTGGCCTTGCGCACCTATCGCCTCTTCTGGGATCTCTGTTCGTCCAATTTTGAGAAAACGATTTTCGTACCGGGCAACCACGACTATTACGGCGAATGGGAAAAAGTCGAGGACCTGATCGAACCGATCAAGATTCCGATTCGTCCCAATGTGTTGTGCTGCAACAATGAGGTTGTGCGCGTGGGCGACACCGATTTCATCTGTTCAACACTCTGGTCGAACATCATCCCCGAGCAATCCGCTGCCGTCAATTCCATCCTTCTTGACTTCAATGAGATCACATTTGACGGCAGAAAAATTTCGGTCGACGAGTATGTTGCCATGCATAAGGAGTCACTTGCCTTTTTGCAAGAAGCCGTTGCTGGATCCGACGCCAAACACATTGTTGTTGTCACGCACCACGTGCCGAGCTACACGCTGTGCCGAGAAGACCATAAACACTCCCCTATTTCATCTGGGTTTGTCACGGAATTGGGGAATTGGATTGCCGACTCGCGCATTGACTATTGGATTTACGGTCACTCTCACACATCGATCGAAGGCACCATCGGTAAGACAAAGTTGGTTTCAAACCAATTGGGTTATCTCGCGCTCAACGAAGGTGAAAACTATTCGCCCTGCAAGACGTTCCTGATTTAGTCCGACATTTCGATGGTTGAATCCATTACCTCTTTTCTAGCCGGCGACGGCGGCATCTGGGCGTTGTGTCTATCCGCATTTCTGTCGTCCACCGTTTTGCCGGGAAGTTCAGAAGCACTCCTGGCAGCGGCGCTCGCTTGCACCCCGGATACACAACGCGCTGTGCTTCTTGTTGTCTCCGCCAGTCTGTTCAACACGCTCGGCAGTATGACCACGTGGGCCATCGGCCGTTATGTGCCGCATCGCGTTCCGGCCTCCGACGCCGTCGAACGTCTGCGTCGCTGGGGAGCTCCGGGGCTGGTTCTGGCCTGGGTGCCGGTCATCGGTGATGTTCTGCCTCTGGCCGCCGGGTGGCTGCGCATCGGCTTTTGGTCGGCACTGCTTTGGACGGCCGTCGGCAAAACCGCACGCTACACGCTGATGGCCTTTGCGCTGCTTGGCATCTTCTGACTAACCTTCCTGCTCAAGAAGAGCCGCAAGTTTTCGGGCTTCCTCGGTTAAAGTACAGTCGTCGACATATGTAATGTCGTTTTCCGTTAGCCACTCCTTGAGCGCCGCGAGTTCGCTAATTTCCTCAAACGCGTACCACTCTTCGAGCTTGCCGCGCTCGTCAAGCAGATCCTTGAGTCGGCGAAAAGCCCCGCGGCGATAGAAGATATCAACCACTCTTTCATAATCATTTTCAGACAAGAACCGCTCGGCATACCGCAACGCCATGTCCTTGCCCAAGCGCAGCTCAGAGGCGTCCGGAAAAGAAATCCAAGTTCCTTCTTCGTCCATTTCGTCATAAGCCGCTTGTCTTTGCTCTTCGTCTGCAATCATCGAACTCGGCACATAGACGATACCGTCGGCATCAGTTCGAACGAAAGCTTCGGCATCCGATTCCCACGGATTGATGGATTTAAAGACATCGTGAAATTCGCGTAAGGAAATCATGATTGACCTCTGGCTTGTAATCCCTTTTTCAGAACAATATCGCACTCAGACGCAACCCGTTATGTACAAAATAGCATAACGCCGGACTTATGGCAGCGCTAAACTCACACCAAGACCCCAAGAAGCAAAAGAAAAACAAGCGAGAAGTGCCGCCGCAAACCATTTGCTTCTACTTCTTTAAGGCGCGAAGATCGCCTTCGGAGTCGCCGACGGGCTTCTCAAAGGATTGGCTTCCCATGCTTTCCAGAAGAGCATTCCTCAGTCATTCAGTTCTGCTCGGCTCATCGGCAGGGCTTTCTCTGTCTCCTGTGAGTCAAGCGGTTGCCGCAGCGGCAGCCGACGCCGAAACAGTTACTTGGTCTGCCTGTTCCATCAACTGCGGCAGCCGCTGCATTCTGCGCTGCATTTCGAAGAACGGTCGCGTGATTCGCATTGAAACCGACAATACGGGCAGTCCCACCGCCGGCGCCATCGGCAAGGACTTTCCTCAAGTGCGCGCTTGCCATCGCGGGCGCTCGATTCGCCAGCGTCTCTATGCGCCTGAGCGCCTGAAATATCCCCTGAAGCGCGTTGGCAAACGCGGCGAAGGCAAATTTGAAAAGATCACCTGGGATCAGGCTCTCGACGAAATCGCCGCTCGTCTCAAGAATACGATTGCCAAGCACACCAACGAATCGATCCTGTTGATGCACGGCTCGGGCAACTACAGTCTCTTTAACAACCGCAACTGCACGTTCCGCTTCTTCAATTTAATCGGCGGCAATATCGGCTGGTATTCGGACTACTCCGCGGCCTGCATCCAAAATATTTGGCCGTATGTGTTCGGCGGCTTCAATTACGGTGCCGTACGCTCCAGCAATCCGGGTGTTGGCTCTTACATGAGTCAGATCCGAAACGCCAAGCTTTATGTCACGTTCGGCAACAACCCGGCCGTGACCCGCGCTTCGGGCGGCGGTCAGACATGGGAGCTGGCTGAAGCTCTGCGCATCGGCAAAGCGAGAATGGTCGTGATCGATCCGATCCGCACCGATTCTCTGGCAGGCCGCGACAGTGAATGGGTGCCGATTCGTCCGGGCACTGACGCGGCACTGGCTGCCGGCATGGCCTACGTCATGATTACGGAAAACCTGGTCGATCAGAAGTTCCTGGACACTTACTGCATCGGGTACGACGAAAAGACGTTGCCGAAGTCCGCTCCCAAAGGAAGCGACTACAAGAGCTACATTCTCGGCAAAGGTGCGGACAAGACACCGAAGACTCCGCTTTGGGCTTCCCGCATCACCAACGTTCCGGTTGAAACAATCGAGCGCCTTGCCAAAGAAATCGCCACCACCAAGCCTTGCTTCATTTCTCAGGGCTGGGGGCCGCAGCGCCGCATGAACGGTGAAACGCAGTCAACCTCCATTGCGATGCTGGCTCTTCTCACCGGCCAGGTGGGTCTGCCCGGCACAAACACCGGCGCCCGTGAAGGCGACTCCTACGGCATCGATACCGGTCTTCCCACGGGCAAGAACCCGGTCAAGGTCTCCTTCCCGATTTTTCTTTGGCCCAAGGCTGTGATCGACGCCAAGTCAATGACCTCCAAGAACGCGGCTGTGCGCGGGGCAGATCACCTGTCGCACAACATCAAGTTCATTTGGAACACTCAGGGCAACACGCTCATCAATCAGCACGGCGGCATCAATCAGCTCAGAAAGATCCTTGAAGACGATAAGCTCGTCGAAACGATCGTGGTCGTCGATAACCAGATGACACCGAGCGCCAAATTTGCCGACTACGTCCTGCCCGACACGATGAACCAGGAAATTGACGAGCTCGAAGGCGACGCTTACGCCGTGGGCGATTACAACTACCTCATCGCCTGCCCGAAGGCTGCCGACATCCTGTGGGACCAGCGACCGAACTTTGAAATCATGCGCGAAATGGCCAAGCGCTTCGGTGTCGAAGACCAATACACCGAAGGCCGCACATACAAGGAATGGCTGCGCTGGGGCTACGAGCAGACGCTGCAAAAAGCCAAGGGGCTTGCCGATGCCGACAAGTTCCCCAGCTTCGACAAGTTCTGGGCTCAGGGATTCATCAAGTATCGCATGGGCAACGACGACGGAATTGTTCTCAAGGCCTTCCGAGAGGATCCCAAGAAGAATCCGCTGCCGACACCGTCAGGCAAGATCGAGATTTATTCCGAGCGACTGGCTGAAATTGCCAAGAACTGGGAACTGCCCAAGGAAAAAGGTCAGGAAATTCATCCGATTCCGCAGTTCATCGCCACAAAGGAAATGCTGGGTCAAGGTGACGCAACCGAAAAGAAGTATCCGTTGGAACTTTACGGATACCACGGTGCCGGCCGCACGCACTCGACTTATCACAACGTGCCGTGGCTACGTGCCGCTCACCCCGATCAGCTGATGATCAATCCCATCGACGCCAAACCGCGCGGCATCAAGTCGGGCGATCGCGTCCGTGTCTTCAACGACCGCGGCGTGCTGGAAATCGAGGCGTTTGTCACCAATCGCATCATCCCTCATCTCGTCGCCATGCCGCAAGGCGCTTGGTATTCACCCGACAAGGACGGCGTTGATAAAGGCTCTTGCATCAACACGTTGACGATGTTAGACGCCACGCCGCTAGCGAAAGGCAATCCCTCGCACACCAACCTTGTGGAAGTCAAAAAGATCTAGGACGGGAGAAGTCAAATGAAACAGTACGGATTCTATTTCGACGCATCCCGCTGCACCGGATGCAAGGCTTGTCAGATTGCTTGCGCAGACAAGAACGGCCTCGAGGACGGACGCTTCTTCCGTCACGTGCTCGGTTACGAATCGGGTTCCTGGAGACAGGATCGCATGACGGGTGCATGGCACCAGGATGTCTTCCACGGCTATGTGTCAGTGTCGTGCAATCATTGCGACGATCCGGCCTGTGTGAAGGTTTGTCCCACGAAGGCTCACGCGAAGCACCCCGAACTCGGCGGCCTCGTTTTGATCGATCGTAAGAAGTGTATCGGGTGCGGCGCCTGTGCCATGGCTTGTCCCTATCACGCTCCGCAACTTGACCAGAAAGCGCACAAGATGACGAAGTGCGATGCCTGTTTGGACCGCATTTCCAAGGGCGGCAACCCTGTTTGCGTAGAAGCCTGCACGCAGCGCGTTCTGGACTTTGGTTATGTGGAGGATCTTCGCAAAAAGTACGGTGAAGGCGCCCACATCGCGCCACTACCGTCACCGGCTCAAACCAAACCCAACCTTGTGATCAATCCGGCCAAAAAGGCAACAATCGTGAAGTAAACGATTTCCGCCCATCGGTTAACCCAAAGCCGTCCGAAGATCGGACGGCTTTTTTTAGAGCAGGCTTTCTATCAATTTTTCCACAAAACCTCGTTTTTTCTATCACACTATCAGTTTTGCTGATAGAAAGATAGAAAGAAGCTCACTTGACTGACAGGAAGCTGCGCAATCAAAAGAGGACAACACAACCTCTTTCTCGTTTGTTTAGAGTCGCCTGGAACGTATCGATAGCTTGCGATACTCTTTACAGGCAGCAAAGAAACTCGGGAACCGCTCAAGGTCGAGTTCGCTCATGTTTGAAAGGCAGAATTTTCCTTAGTCAAAATTATTTTTACTAAATTTCTTTCGACTAAAGGATAGCCATATGCAGTTCATTGGACGTCTGGCAGAGCCAGAGCAAGTCCCGGTTTCTCGAACGATCTCCCGATTCGCTCGCTATGGTCTACGGTCACCGTCGTGTCGGCAAAAGCGAACTGTTGCGTCAGGCAATCCGCGGAAGCGGTCTGCCCTACGTTTTCTTCAAATGCCATCAAACCAGCGAGTCTCAGAATTTGACTACCTTTCGATTCGGATTTATTGCTTGATGCGGATACGACGGCGTTAAGTCCACCGAGAATCTCAGTCTCTACACTCTTGCAGACCTGTACGATCCGGAAAACTTTGACTAAACCGGAGAACGGCACACACGGCCGACACACAAGGACCTTATTTCTTATCCTTCTTGCCGGCTTTTTCCTTATTGTTGCCTTCGGTCTTACCTTTGTCGTCGTCGGAGAAGCCGTCGCGGAAGGCATGGCCGACTTCGCGAGTAGCGTCGCGAGACGCGTGACCGATTTCACGAGTTACGTCGCGCGTGGTATGCCCAATCGTGCGGCCAGCTTCTTTGATGGAGTCGAAGAATGAGTCGGCGGCTGAAACCGCAGGAACAGACAGCATCAGAGCAATGGCGGAAACAACAGCGGCAAGTTTGTTCATGTACAGGACCGATCAGGTTCGTTGTTGGTGGCCTCAATTATGCCATTGGAAAACCGTCTGCTTCAGAACTCCGAACTGCCACAAAGAGACGGGGAGACACTTTCTTGAAAGCATCTCCCCGCAGTCTATTGCCGCTCAAGCCTGTTAGTAGACAGTCCCTTGAGTGCTTCCGACCGGCTGAGAGCCTCGCTTGGGCAGCCTCAATACGAGATTGGGCTTGGTACTCGGTTCAGGCAAGGGAGCAACAGCGTCAACCTTGCCGTATTGCTTTCTGAGTTCATCAATCGGACCGAACGCGATGGCGCGCTGCGGACAGGCTTCCACGCAAAGCGGAGCCTTCGACTGGCTCAGGCGATCCAGGCAGCCGTCGCACTTGCGCATCTTCTTTGCTTGCGCATCGAGCACCGGCGCATCGTACGGGCAAGCCTTTGCACACATGCCGCAGCCAATGCACTTTTTGGTGTCGATGACCACCAGTCCGTCTTCCTTACGCTTGAAGTGTGCGCCGGTCGGGCAAACCTTCACGCAGGCAGGGTCCGAACAGTGGTTGCAGGAAAGACTGACGTAGTAAGCAAACACATCCTGCTTCCAAGCACCTTCGTTTGTCTTGCGCCATGTTCCGCCGCTGTATTCACGAACCTTTCTCAGATTCATGCCGGGCTGAGCGAAATGTCCGTCCTTACAGGCCACCATACAGGTCTTGCAGCCAGTGCATTTGCTGACATCCACGAAAAAACCGTATTGCGTCATTTTATTGTCCTCCTCCCGGTTACTTCGCAAGCGTCACTTCGACAAGGTTGGTATGCATGGGGCTTCCCTTTGAAATCGGAGAAACCAAGCTTCCCGTGAGCGAGTTCATGCATGCGCCTTCGTCAATGCCCGTCTTTGGATTGGGCTTGTACCAGCTGCCTTGCGGCAGAGCAACAAGACCGGGAATGATGCGCGGCGTCACCTTTGCGGGAAGTTGAACGGCACCGCGATCGTTGCGAACGACTACGACGTCACCGTTTTTGATGCCTCTCGGCTCGGCGTCAATCGGATTGATCCACAGAAGATCGGGTTGGACTTCCTGAATCCAAGGCAAGTTGGCGTACGAAGAATGAACGTGTCCCTGACCATGGAAGCCGTAGCACTCGAGCGGATACTTCTTTTCAAGTTTATCGCCCTGGCCCAGCATTTCGTGCGAAGCGATAAAGGTCGGAATCGGACGAATCACCTGGCCCTGGGCCTTGGGCAGATCAGTTTCCTGAGCCAATTTGACGAGCTGCTCGGAGTAGATCTCGATCTTGCCCGAAGGAGTCTTGAGCGGATGCTTAGCAGGATCGGTGCGGAAGCTTTGCATCGTGATGCCGGTGTCTTCCTTCACCTTGTACTTGGCGATGCCCCGCTTCCAGAATTGCTCGAAGCTCGGCAGTTCGGGCACTTTCTTACGTGTGTCTTCATAGCACTTGCGCAGCCACTGATCGTAAGTCTTGCCCTCGGTGTATTTGTCTTCAACACCGAAGCGCTTGGCCAATTCGCGCATGATGTCCCAGTTGCGCTTCTGCCCGTGACGCGGCTCGACCGCCTTATGCATCGCAATGAGGTAGCAGTTACCGCCGACAGAATACGAGTCACCGGAGAAGTCGTCGTTTTCCTGTCCGGCAACGTCAGGAAGCAGGTAATCGGCAAACTTCGCGGTCGGCGTCATCTGCGTGTCGACCACAACAAAGCACTCGACCAACTTCGGGTCCTTGAGTAGTTTGGCCATCAAATTGCTGCCGGTGTGCTGATTGATGACATTGTTGCCCTGCGTTTCCCACATGAATTTGATATTGGTCTTCAGGGCGTCGGTCCCGCGCACAAGACCGGTGCGCTTGGTGAGCTTGTCTGCTTCATAAATGGCACGATGCCAGGCGTTCAGGCACACGGAAGCCTTTACCGGATTGGCTCCGGTCGGAAGCGAGGCCGCAAAACCGTTTTGATCGGCCTCTCTGGCACCGTTGTTGGTACCGGGCAGCCCTAATTGACCGGTGAGAATCGGCAACATGGCAATGGCAAGACACAGGCTGTCACCGTTGGCATGACGCTGAGGACCCCATCCCTGTGCGATAAAGCAGGGCTTTGTCGTTGCGATTTCGCGCGCCAGACGAATGATCGTTTCGCTCGGAACACCTGTGATCTTGGCGGCCCACTGCGGCGTCTTGGCGACACCGTCGGGGCCCAGACCGAGAATATGGCTCTTGTAGTCGCTGTGAGAAGGCGCGGATTTGGGCAGCGTCTTTTCGTCGTAACCGATGCAGTATTTGTCGAGGAATTCCTGATCAACCAGATTTTCCTTGATCATGACGTAAGCCATGCCTTCGATCAGCGCCGCGTCCGTCCCCGGACGAATCGGCACCCATTCGTCTTCGTTGCCGAGCATCGAGTCCGTGTAGATCGGATCAATCATGATGACGCGCGGCTTGCCTTTGCCCAATGCGCAGGTCAAACCATAGGACTGACCGCCACCCGAAGCACGCGTCACGGCCGGGTTGTTGCCGAAAGCGACATAAAGTTTTGCGTTGGCAATCTGCTCCATGTAAGAGCCGACATTTGTGTCTTGACTTAAGGCAGCACTCGTGTAGCCGGTGGCGCTGAAGCTGCCGTACAGATACGGCCAAGCCATTTGGAACTGACCGGCTGAATAGTCGGAATGGAAATTGAGGTTGCCGCCGATCAAATTGAAAAAACGTTGGGCGCATTTGCGTGAATTCATCGCAATGCCGTTGTTGCCCGAACCGTGATTGATGAAGACGGCTTCGTTTCCGTACTTCTTAATCACGTCCTTGAGTTTGTCAGCGATTTCGTCGAGAGCCTGATCCCAGGAAATCCGCTCGAATTTGCCTTCTCCTCGTTCTCCGACGCGTTTCATCGGATAAAGCAGGCGATCTTTGGAATAGACGCGCTGCTTAATGGAACGACCGCGCAGACAAGCACGCACCTGAGGCTGATCGTTACCGAAATTGCAGGCCTCGGGACGCCCCGTATTGTCGGTTTCGATCCGAATGATCTGCTTATTTTTGGTCACAACACGAACCGGGCAACGGCTGCCGCAGTTGACGGTACACGCCGACCATGTCACGGTTTCCTGGTCGTCCATGGCTTTTGCAACGGCCGTACACAGCGTTGAAAACGGCACGGCACCGAGCGCCGCCGTGCAGGCCGCGCCTTTGAGTGCACGCCGTCTCGAGACGAGTGCTTGCATGGTTTTTCTCCTGAGTCGATTTGCCGAAACGCACGACAGCGTTCGGTCATTTATCCGCGGTATCTCGTTATCGCGATACCGCTGTTTAATAGGATTCATTCTACGACTGAATCAAAATCAAAATCAAATTCAAAAAGAAATGCAAGAGCGATCGATGTCATCGCTGATTCATGTGCGACAACAAATGACGCATATACAGTTATTGTTCCGATGTCGCCGCAAGGAGATATATCGAAGCAAAATGAAACGAAGTTTTCGGAGACTTCAACATCAGCCGAACAAACGGCAAGGAACCAAAAGACAAACGCACCGACATCGAGGACAGCATGTTTTCATACAAACTCACAATTAAGAATCGAAAGAGCCGCAAGGCCAAACTCGAGAAGTTTTATGACGCTCTCGAATCGAGCGATCTCACCAAAGCCGAAAAGACCCATATGAGAAAACAGATTTCCTCAACCGTCAGGAACTTTTATGCGCTAGCAAAGAAATTCAATTGTCTGCCGATGACCATTAAGAGAACGTACGAAAACGCAAAGATCAGCATTCGGATTAAGCTCATGCACGGTGGCACATTGGATGCTCTGGGTGAGCATCTCATCCGACTGTTTGATATGAAATACTATACGCCGGTTCAATTGACGGTCACTTTCCCGAATCCTGCAGGCGACGACCTGTCAGCTGCGATCGAATTGACAAATACAGTCAAACAGAAAACATAGATTCAATATATAACGTTTACGCATTGACTTAGCCTCCCTGCCGCCGAGAGAGATTTACTCCTTTGCTCTTTCGGCGGCAGTTTTTTTTGTCGCCAACGCAGGCTAACCCTTGCCTCTGTTGACTTAGCACAGATCAGCACCGTGCAGTCTGACAACTTCTACTTTATCGACAAAGTATTGCTCTGAGTTTCGACAAAATATTTCCAGAGACTCGAAACAGCAACAGTCAGCAATGTTCGCTTAAGTGAGGCTGAAAATATCGGGCTTGATCCTAGAGTGAATTGCTTATTTGAAACAAAATTGATTCTTTAACCTCATTTATTCATTGACAATTACGAATAAATACTGTTAAACTCGCCCCATCTAACTAGGAGGCTACAAATGACCGAATCCTTTAAGGAACTTTACGCTAACCTGCAGCGTCAGCAGGAAGAACTCAAGAAGCAGGCTCAGGAAGCCAAGGCCGAAGCCATCGCTTATGTTCAGGAAATCATTACCGACTTCCAGATCAAGAGTTCCGATCTGAAGTTTGCCGATGATGCCGTTGTCGTTACCACGGTTAAAAAGACCCGCGGCAAGTCCCCGATCAAGTATCGCCTTCCCAACGGCGTTGAATGGACCGGCAAGGGCAATATGAAGCGTGAAGTGCGCGCTTTCCTTGAAGCCAACAACATGACGCGTGAAGACCTTGATCAGTTCCTGACCGAACAGTTCAAGAAGTAATCCGCCTTCAAGCGAAATGAAAGCCTCCTTGGGAATCCTCGGAGGCTTTTTTTGAGCTTGCGAGAAAAGCTATTTCAAACGCCAGGCAATAATCGTGACAAAACCGTCGATAAATTAAAGCCAACGGCTTTGGCAAAGAAACTTTGACCACTACTCGAGACCTTGCAGTGTTTCGGCAATGAACGGATCGTCTGATTGTCCGAAAGCTTCGCGCAAAAGCCTGGCGATCCGATTACTCGCGCAACCGAATCCGAAAGCCTCGTTCAACAAGCCCGGATCACCTTGAATCAGATTCAAGATGTCCTTGTCCGTCAGCTCTGTCAAGATCTCTTCGTTCCCTAGCAGCGCCTGCCGAACGTCATATGTCGTATCCGTGCACAAAGCTTCGACAGCCTCTGTCGGCAACGCATCCCGGCGGGCGACTTCGCTTCGCACTGCGCGTGACGGATGGTTGGCCAGTCGGATCACAAACGGTGTCGTTTCGTTGTTGACAGGAAGTTCACGAGCCACGTTCTCGAGCCCATCGACCGGGATCATCAGTTTTGGAGCGTCGCTTATCGCAATCACCGCACCAGTCTTTTCTTCTTTCTTCAGAAAAACTAGCGCATAGACATAGTCTTCAGGCCGGCCGTATAGATCAAGACCGAAGGCTGAAGCACTGCGGCGGCGTCGCGGAATCGGCATGCGCCGCTTTGGCAGATCGTCGTCAACGTCCCCCAATCGAGCCTGCAGAAGCCGTGTCTGCTGGCGAACGCTCAAGTCCGGATGATCATAAAAGTGAGCAATCAGACGACGCGCTTTTTCCAGAATCGTTTGAATCTCTTTTTCGATTGAATTGATGCGCTCCAATTCTTCAACGGTACGCGGTCGATCACTGCACTGCTGCGCGCAGTTGCGTTTGGCCTGAATCGCGGCATCGACCATCGAGTCCATTGTGTTTTCAATGAGCTGTCCGTCTTCGCGGGCAAATGCCACGGCCTCGTCAAAAGTAAGACAAGCGATTGCCGGAGCGTTGAGAGAAAGATTGTTCTTGACGTCGTGAGAAGCGTCGCCGGCCAATCGTCTGACTGTTTCAGCACTCAGGTTTGGTTCGCCGGCCGCCGCAGCACGCAAACGCGCGTCCGGATGACGAGCAAGCAGATTCATGAAAGAGGCTCGCTCGGCCGCCTCTTCCGGCATGGTGGCATCCACCCCTCCCCAGCGAACCAAATCCGTCACGAAGTCCGTTGACACCGCTACGGTGATCGACTCGAGCCAATCGGTTACATTGGCCTGTCGCTTTCCGCACATCAAACCGATGCCGCATGGGGCAAGCTTGAGCAGATCGTTGTAGCCGGGAAAACCGGGCTGCAGAATCAGCGGCAGACTCCGATCGGATTGTTGCGTGTTTATTGGGTTTTGAAACATAGTCGATATTCCTCTCGAACACCTTGTTTAGCACTCGACAAATTTTTTGTCATGTGCATCGTAACGGAGGATGCGTCGTTTTGCGACTCACTCGCAAAATAAGCCAACACATCGGGCTTTCTGACGAAAAATACATCCCGCCAAACGGAACTCAGCAGCGACAGTCTTTGACGCACAGCCTGTCACAATGATCGTATGTCAAATGCCCTTTCAAGGAACTGCAATGACCGATCAAATCCAATCTTCACCCGTCGGAGCCCCGGACTCATCCTCCGAAAACGCCCTCGCCCAATGGCAGGAACTGCCGCTCTTCCTGTTTCGAAAACGTATCAAATCGCTTGCCCTGCTGCGTTACGGCGACACCTCCGTGCGTCTCAGCTCACCGGCCGTGGACTACATTCTGTCTGCACAATATTCGCCTACGCGTTACACGTCCGACGGCATCTCGCCTGCCGTCATCCTTGAAGAGACGGAAATGACCTACACGGCAGAACCCACGTCGGTCCCGGAACCGCAGCGCGCCGTCTGGGAGATCCTTGCCAAAAGCCCGTCTTACGAAATGCGAAAAACGGCAGCCGGCCGCGGCCTTAAGGTAGAAACGTTCATCGAACTTCTCTCCGATCGGGCCTTCTCTGTACGCGAAACCGTGCTCGACAACATTGACGGACTCGAGACGCTTGCTTCAACTGAAGGCGGCCGCAAGGCGCTCGCTCTTGCCCTCAAAGATCGAACGCTACGCAATACGGTGCGTCACCGCATCCGTGACATTGACGAACAGGCCGCCGCTGTCATCCGGCCTTTACTTATTCGTGCCGTGACCGAAGGCGAAGCCGTTGATGGCGAGCCGACTCCCTTTGAGCTGGTGCTCAATCCAGACACTGATCCCTTTACGGTCGTTCTTACCGAACCCGATGCTCTTGAAGCGAGCATCGACTGCCTGCTCGATGATGACGACTTTGACGATTCCTACGGCAAGTGCGTTTCCGGCTCTTTTGTTGTCAAAACAGATACCTCCCATATCATCGAAAAACTTGCCTCAGATCCTCGTGAACCCGTTCGCATGTTCGCCGCCCATTACGCCCGTCCTTCCTCACCCGCGCTGCGCAAGCTTGCGTTTGATATCAGTCCGGCAGTTCGTCGTTGCGTCACTTCTGAACCGGCGGGTTTTACCAATGAAGAGCGAATCGCCTTCTATGGAAATGATCCGGAGCGCCTCATCGAATACGTCGACAACCTCGAGGAGCTTCCGGCAACGACCGACTTTATCCGCTCACTGTTCGCCGACTCCGATCCAACGGTCGTTCTGCACACCACGCGAAAAATCGAAGACCTGATTGCAAAGGTGATCGAAGCCGCCGAGGACTTTGAGGACGACGGTGACGAGGAGGATGAAGACGATTTCGAGCTGGAAAGCAACGAATTTGACCCCGACTGGGATCTGGACTATCGACATCTGTACGGTGATTCCGAGGAAGATGACGATGATGACGAAGAGGAGGACGAAGAAGACATCAACAAAGAAGTCGACGCTCGAAATCTTAGGTTGCCGCTTTTCGACGACAAACCCTAAACCAACCAATTAACACACCGGTTCACTCTATTTTGCCCGTGTTTCCTTCGATGCGAAACCGGGCTGTTTTTTTCTTCAACTGGTGTAGTTACTGAAGCTGTTGAAGCTTCCAGATCGGTCAACAATACCTTGTTTGACTCGCATAACTAATTGGTTTTATCAAACAACGTCCAACAGAAACCACTCACTTCCGCATAATTTTCTTCCACCATTCTTCGTGTCTGTACTTGACCGGCGAGAACCGCACCTTACCGTCTTTCTCAATCGCCCAGACATCAGATACTTCGCGAGGAAGAATCAGATTGAAGCCGGCAAACGCCTCCTCGACGTCTTCTGACTCAGTGATTCGTACGGCAGCGTTCAACACGGCTCGTTGCCGTGCCCGCCAGGCACGATGCCAACGCTGCTTGTCCTTCTTTTCGCTTGCAACTTTGACAAAGGACGTAATCGGTTTGTAACGGTGGGATCGAGACATTTTTTCAACCAGATCTAAAGTTTCTTTTCCGGCAAGCCTAAGGTCGCTTGCGTCAGACTCAGACGCAATCAAACAATCATGAGCATGCGTCATAAAATGACGTATTAAGCATTACCTTACTTCTCGCAACCAGTCGATTGGCAGGACTAACAGAAGTAAGGAGACCCACGCATGTGGTCGCAAATACAACGCAAACTCTACGATCTCATTGATCCCAATCTCAAACTGCAAGTGCACTGTGCCGTATATCCGGGCGGCGGCAGGACGTGCCTAAACGGCATTCCTCGTTTCTGGGTAAAGCTTGGTGGCGAAGTCATTTTCGATTGTCTGCACGACTACATGTTTATGTGGCATGACAAAAACTTTGACATCGGCAATCTTCCTCTCGAAGACGACATCGCCTGGTGCTGCGGCATTGTCATACGTTACTTTCAGGCGCCTGTCGACTCCCTCATGACACTGCACGACCGTTTCGGCCTTACGGACATTCTTTTGGCAGCAGACCGGCGCATCGGCAAACGCCGGTGGCCGGAAATCTACGCAACGCGCTCCGAAGCGGCACAAAAAGTTTTAGTCGCCCGCGGCTACGTACCACCCGCCGAGAATGAGGCCAAGCTCGAAGCAGAAATTCAGAACGTTTTGGACACCTTCGCGGCAAGCAATACCGCTCTCAAATCTCTTTAGGAGCCGACCATGCACCTTCTCAAAGCCGAAGAAATTCTTCGCATTCACGATGCCGTTTTAGAGCGATTCGGCGGCCAGAAATCTCAGCCGATGACACCTGACGCGGGGCTTTCCAAAGCGCAGGCGCTTATCGGTCGTATTCGTTCTGCGATGACTTACAACACAGCCTACGACTGGAACAACGTGTTTCTGTGCGCAGCCTTTCAGACCCACTGCATCGCTCGTGCTCACGCTTTTGCCGACGGAAACAAACGCACGGCACTCAACGCCGCAGGACTCCTATTAAAACGCGCAGGATACGCAATCAAGGACTCCGAAAATCTTCCTCTGCTGTTGGTGGAAGTAGCGCAAGAAAGGATCAAGATGGAAGAAATCGCCGCTCGCCTACAAGCTGAAATGACCGTCGCCGAGAAGTCCACGGCCGACCGAGAACCCTACGATCCATTCGCCATACTGGCATACAAGAAAATTTCCCCGCAAACGCTGCAGCTCCTTCGCGATTTCGCTGAAGAACGAACCGACAATCCGACGCTGTGCATCATCGGATCTTCACGCTGGCTCTCTATGAATCCCTCGGGACTTGCCTGGGTGAATGTTCAGGAAACGTTGCGCGAACGCCATCCGGAATGGTCTTTTGTCACGTTCGACTGCGGAATTCGGGCCTTCAATAAAGACAAGCGCGCTGACGTCGTCAACTCAGCGCTCACCATCATTGAATCGGCCGACCTTCTGCACCTGCGCGGTCCTTCTTCGTTTCTGCACAGCTGGCCTGAAGACTTCGAGACCGTCATGCGGGCGCTCAACGAGCGTGCCAAAGCAGGAAAACGCTCGATCGTCACGGCAGACGAATCCGTCGCAAAAACATTCATGCGGTACAACCGTCCCGTGCCGGTCTTTTTCGCTAATGCTATGGTCGCGGACTTTTCAATGGAATCATTGGACAGATAAACTACTTTCGAGGAGACATATATGCTCGGAGCCATTGTCGGCGACATCATCGGTTCGCAGTTTGAACACGCAAACCACCTTTCGAAAACGTTCGATTTATTCACACCCAATTGCTTCTACTCGGACGACACCGTTCTGACGCTAGCCGTCTGTCAAGCACTTTTGAACACCGACGGTCAAGTTGACCATCTCGCCGCAGCTGCAGACAAACACCTTGCGGGCTTTGCCAACACCTATTGGAAACTCAGCTACGGCAGTCAGTTCAACCGCTGGCGCATTGCTGAAGTCCGAACCCCCTACTTCAGCTGCGGTAACGGCTCGGCGATGCGTGTGAGCGGCTGCGGCTTCGCGGGACACACGCTCGATGAAGTCCTCGCTCTTGCCGACGCTGTAACGGCAGTGACACACAACCATCCGGAGGGTCTTAACGGTGCGCGAGCGGTAGCCGCCTGCGTTTTCCTTGCACGCACCGATCACGACAAAGCCGCCATCAAAACATTCATGGAACGCCACTTTTATGACCTGTCTTTCACGCTCGATGAAATTCGACCAATCTACTGCCGAGGCAAGATACTTAGCACCTGCCAGAACTCCGTACCGCAGGCCTTGCAGTGCTTTTTCGAGTCGACGTCCTTTGAAGACACCGTGCGCAATGCGGTGAGTCTCGGCGGCGACAGCGATACGTTATGCGCCATTGCGGCAAGTATTGCCGACGCTTATTACGGCATACCGGATGAGATCGCTCAATCAGCAGCCCGTTACTTGGACGACAACCTGCGCAAAGTACTTGCTTCGTTCGAGAGCAGATTCCGATTATGACTGCCAGCGACAGTGATAGACGCAAGAGGCATTAGCCTTGTTGTATCGGACGGGTTTGATTCCGTTCGTTTCGGTTTCTCCAGTCAGACGCAATCAAAAGACACCATGTACTCTACTGACCGTATCAGCGCCGCCTTTGCTCTCGCCGCTCTCGTACACGAAAAGCAAACACGCAAATCCACCAACATTCCGTACATCAGCCATCCCATGGCCGTAGCCGCTCAGGTAGCCGTTTGGGGAGGCTCGGAAGATCAATTCATTGCGGCACTCCTGCACGATGTTGTCGAAGACGGCGGCGCCCAGTACATGCCTGTCATTGACGAACACTTTGGCAAACACGTTCTTGATCTCGTCATGGCATGTTCGGACGCGGCACCGCAGCGAGGTCAGCCCAAAGGCGCATGGATCGAACGCAAAGAAAAGTACATCGCCAATCTGCGTTCGGCTGCGGATGAAGTGCTTCTCATCAGCGCCGCCGACAAATGGCACAACCTCGCAAGCATTCTTGCCGACGTCAAACAATTGGGCGAAGTGGTCTTCGATCGTTTCATCCGGCAAGACTTTGAGCGCACCGATAAGAAAAAGATGGTTCTCTGGTACTACAAGGAGCTTCTTGCCGTCTACCGCGAGCGAAACGTGCCGGTCGTTGTCGAACTCGAAAACCTGCTTAGCGAAATTGAGAACGTCACAGGCCAAAATCGCTGACACTCTTTCAACGCCACCTATCTGATTTCAACCTCCTTGAAAACACTTACGGCCGGTCTTTGGATCGGCCTCTTTTTTTGTTTTCGCTGCCGTCTATCCCATATGTTTTTCTGACGAATCGAGAATATTCATATACGTCAGAAATTGACGCATAGGGTTTCACAATGTCACTTACCAACAATCGACACGTAAGCCTGTCATCATGAAATTCTCCGACCTGAAATCTTCCATCCTCGAGCAATTCAAGACCACGAACGAAGTCGTACCGTTCATCGTCGGCAAGCCCGGCGGTGGAAAAAGTTCCTGCGCACGTGAAATCGCTCAGGAACTTGCGGTCGCCCACAAAATTCCTGACGAACGCATCATCGAATTCAACCCGTCCCTTCGTGAGCCCTGCGATGTGCTGGGGTTGCCACAATTCAACGGCGATTGCACGAAGTGGCTTCCGCCCGAAGAGTTCTGGGCGCTGCGTCAGGGCGTGGGTCCTTGCGTGCTGATCCTCGAGGAATTGAGCGACGCCGACATGAACATGCAAAATCCGCTCTGCCGTGTGGTGCTTGATCGCTGCGCCGGGCAACTGCATTTGTCGGATGAACTCTTCATTATTGCTACAGGAAACCGAACCGAAGATCGTTCGGGCGCCAATCGCCTGAGTACGAAACTGGCCAACCGCATGCGCGAGATTGAATTCACCGAAAACCTCGACGATTGGCTCGAGTGGGCGCAGGAAAACGACATTCCCGTAAAGCTTCAGGCTTTTCTGCGTTTTCGCCCGAATCTGCTCTCCGACTTCAACCCCAAACGCAGCAAGAATCCGACGCCGCGCTCCTGGGCATCCGTCGCTTTGATCCCCGAATCAATTGAAAAGAAAAGCTCAATTTTTATGGAACACGTCGCAGGTTCGGTTGGCGACGGCGCTGCCGCCGAATACGTAGGCTTTTTGAAAATCATGAAGCGCCTGCCGGACGCCTCCAAGATCATCAGCGATCCGGACGGCGGATTGATTCCGGAAGGCAACGATGTGCAGTGGGCGACGATAGCAAAGTTGAGTTCCGTTCTGACCGCTCACAACGCCGAGGCAATCTGGAAGTACACCATGCGCCTGAAACCCGAAATGACCGTGGCCGCCGCCAAGATGTACCTCTCGGCCAACCGAAAGGCCTTTACGTCTGCCAAAACCCGCGAAGGGAACAACCTCTACGGTACGGTGGTGGCTCGGTTTCTACTCGAGAGCGGTCTTTTGATCTGACCGCGCAAGGAGTTGAAAAATGTATGGCACCAATGAGGACGCGCGCAAGAAGATCAGCAAGGCCGCCGTGGGACTGCTCTTACGTCATCCGTTTTTCGGAAGCCTTCTCTATCGGCATGATGTCCTGATCTCGGAGTCAGTCGAGACGGCGGCAGTGACGTTCGATCGTAGCATCTTGCTCAATCCGGGATTTGTGAAGAAGTGCTCTGTGCCGCAACTTGAGTTCTTACTCGCCCACGAGGTGATGCACGTCGTCTTTGCGCACATCGCGCGCCGTGGCAAACGGGACCTGGAGATCTACAACATCGCATGCGACGCCGTTATCAACGAAACTCTGATTGCGGAAGGCGTGGGTGCCTTCATCGATGGCGGCATCCGCATGGAAGGTGCTCAGTATCGAACCTCGGAGTCGATTTATAACAAAATCGCTCCCAAGTTGAAAACCCGGAAACTGCCTTCTTCCTTGAACGGCCAAGGCCAAACGTTGCCCCTTTTTCCGGATGCGCCTGAGTCCGGCGTGAAAGACGATGCATCCGAAATTATGAGCGGCGTCTCCATCGGCTCTTCTCCCGTCAATGGGCATCTTTCCATCCGTGACCTTCCCGCGAAGGTCCGTCAAATGACACCGGAGGAAATCAAAGAGCAAATCGAAGCCGGCAAGATCGAAATCGGTCAGGCGCTCGCTACTGCCAGGACCTGTGGGAACATGAGCGGCGCACTTGGTCGTTACGTCACTTCGATGCTTGAGTCGAACCTTCCCTGGTACGAGCTTCTTGAACGCTACATGGTAAGCAAAGCAAACCAGTGCTACAACTGGAGCCGTCCGGACAGACGGCGTCTGAATATCGCCTACCTGCCGAGGCGCGAACGTTTTCCATCCTTAGGAACGGTCGTGATCGGCATTGACGTCTCTAGTTCAATTTCCGACAAAGAAATTGCCGCGTACCTCGGCCATTGTCAGCGCATTTTTGAGCTTTGTAGGCCCCGCAAGGTTTACGTCGTCTACTGCACGACCCGTGTGGAAGCCGTAGACAGATTCGAGGAAGACGAGCCGCTTGAACCTCGCAAAAACCTTTGGCACGGCGGCACGTATATGCCTGCCATCATGGATTGGATCGCAAAGAAAGAAATCGAAGCCGACGTCTGCGTGACGTTTACCGACGGCTATACGGATTTCCCGTCCGAGAACCAGGTTCCCTGCCCGCTTGTTTGGGTACTGAGTACGGATGTCACCCCTGAAGAAGACGTGCACGGCGAGGTCATTCGCATTGAAAATCCTCAGGAGACTCGTCTATGACCGCACTCAAACACAAAGAACGCTGGAGTTTATCTTCAAGCACTGGCCTCGACGTGTTCTACGGTTCGCAGATCGAGACTTATCTGCGCCAACACGCAGCCGATCTCGAACCCGGACGTCCTGTCCCCTATGGCGAAATTCCGGCGAGCTGTTTCTTTCTGTCGGTCAACTTTTATCAATATTCCTATGAATTGTGTAGTGCCGACGGTTCGCCTCTGGAATTTCGTATCGCAACAACGCACGTGTTCAAAAAGGACTCGCCTGAACGCTACGCTGAGGCCAAGGCGAAGTTGCTCAAGAACCACCGCCATCCGTGGTTCAAGCTCCTCAACGGCATTTGCAGGATGCCCGAAACCGACCGAGAGCTTTTCCGAGACTTTTCCGTCAAGGACGTCAACCGCATGGCTTGTTGGGTATGGGAACGCGTCGCCGACCAGGACAAGTCGTTTCGTGCTTACGCTTTCAGCGTGATCATGTGCTTGCTTGAAGGCAGACTTGCCATCGAATCGCTCGTGGAACAAGCCCGCAACGGGATGCTGCCTGAGCGCCTTAAGCCGGCCTCTTTCGTCTTCAATGAACTCAAGCCGAACATCAAGCAACTCTTAGCAGAATCGTCCCTCATAAAGACAACGCCGGTCATGCGCAGCCGCTTCAAGAATCCGACCGGCGTCACGCACTGCTTCCCCCTTTTTAAGCAAGCTGTGGGAACGCTCGCTTGCGTTGCCCCGCATGACCCGGAAGTTTTGAAACATCGCCCCGCGTACTTTGTTCTTCAGACGTCTAACGGCTGGAAACTGTACTTTTCCGACATACGAGACGACAAGCCCGAGTTCGTGGCTTTCGGCAAAGGTCCCATCGAAAACTTCGAAAAGAAAATCTGCGACAAGGCCAAAGCGCATCTTCTGGAAATCCTGCTGCATCAAACCGGAAAAACGTTTGCTTTGCAAAATCTTGGACAGGAACGTTTTTTTGACGTCCGGCCCGTGCCGACATCCGACGTGACGACCATCGCCGTCTACGAAGACATGCTTGCCCGTTACAAAGAGAGCATCGCAAAACTCCTTACCCCGCCTCACGGTCGGCGAATCCGCGACAAAAAGGAAAAAGAGAACTTCGAGAAAATGTACGCCGCGATGCATGAAGCCTTCGAGTTTTTTTCCGAACAGTCCGATAAAAGCTTAAGGAGTCGCCATGATTGAGCACAAAAAACGCGTCATTTTCTACCCGATGCAACTGCGTGATTTTGTTCGCGACCATGGCGCCGAGCTGCCCATCGGCATTCCCGTTGCCTATGACACCATCAAGCCGGAACGGTACTGCATTGTTCGCCCGAACCGATTTCGCTTCTACCACGAACTCTGCGGCGCAAACGGACTGCCTCTCAATTTCTTTATCTCAATGCGTCATATTTTCACGGGAGCCTCACCGATTTTCTACGCCTCGGCTAGAGCTGAACTCATGCGCATGGGCGAGCATCCGATGTTCACGCTCGTTGACAATTGGGATCCGCTGCAGCGATTCGGCCTAAGACGAAACAACCGTCCGCAGCTGCAGATGCCGTTGCACGTCCGAACCATTGCTCGAATGGCCGAGTTTGTTTGGGAAAAGCTACCCTTTCATAGCGTTTATTCACGTCGGCACGCCTTCAGCCTCGTCATGACGGTTCTTGAAGGCAGACTGACGCTTGAAACGTTGGTGGAACGTGCCCGCAACGAGTCGTTGCCTAAGAAATGGAAACCAATGACGTTCTCGTTTCAAAACGCCGAGTTAGCAACCGATCGGCTTCTAAACCGAACTTCACTTCTTGTACCGAGTCCGAGGGCAAAAAGCCGCTTCCTTCAGAACGATGACATTCAGTTCTGCGTGCCGCTCTACTCGAAATTCTGCGGGTCGTTTGCCTGTGTCACTTCTGAGAACACGGATTTGTTCGAGGATCTGCCCGCCTACTTTGTCGTCCAAACTGGCAAGGGATGGCAACTGCTTCTTTCGGACAGTCGGGCTCCCAAGCCCGAGGCGGTGGCTCAAGGCAAAGGCCTGGCTGCGAAATGTCAGACAAAAATTCTTGCCGCGATCACGCAACATTTGATCTCGGCACTTTTAAACGAAACCGGGCAGCCGAGCTTGTTGATGAACCTTGCGCATGAGCGATTTTTCAAGATCAACCTGGTGCCCATGACACCGACCGATCGGGTGAAATGTTATGAAGACGTGTTCGACCATTACATGAAAAAACTTCATAAAGTGTTTGTGACGCCCGAAAAGTACACGGATAAAAATGGAGACGACGTAAAGGCCGAGCTAGAGGTCAAGGTCTATCGGGTCATCCAAGAGGCTTTCGAAACGTTCTTCCCGGCCTTTGGCAAAGGCCTACAATCGACTAAGAAAGACAATTGAGACTTTTTCGGTAAGGAGTCAGAAATGCTTATCACCATCCGAAACGGCAAAGCAGAACTGCGCAACGACAACGGCAGTCTTGTGCGCACCATGGGCTCGTCGAACGTTGTGAGCGTTTCGATGAATTCCGACTTGGAACTTGTCGGCATTGTCTACGCCAGCGGCAAGGCAGAAATTCGCCGCATCAACGGAGTACTGCTTCGTACGCTCGAGCCTAAAGATGCGGTCGACATTTCGTTTAGCGGCGATCAGGTGGCAATACGCATGAGTAACGGCAAGACGCGGGTACGAAAAGCGGCCAACGGTGTACTTGTGCGGACTATTTGATGATGCAATATAGACTTCGCCTATCGATTAGCCGATGATCTCTGAAGAAAACCCACTGATTCACACTGTTAATCAATAATATTTCAATGATTGCACCTTTGGAAACTCTCACCGTCGAAATTGATTCCGACGTACTTGCTCAAGCTGAAAAGGTCTGTGCTGACATTGGCATCACGTTGCAAGACGCTGTGAATATGTTCCTACGGGAAACAGTTATTCAACAGCGTTGGCCCATGGACACGATGGATTCGGAACTTCCGGAGACGCCGGAACTGAAACGAGACTAAGCTCAGAGTCTCCGCATCTCGGCCTGACTTTCCCACAACCGCGGCCTACGGCCCATTTCGTAGACTGAGCGGCCGTGGATGTGGAAAAGTCTCTTCTCGAGGACCGATTGGACTTGGACGATTCATAAGCGTCCGTTTTTGTGCATGGATATTCTCATCCGTCTTTTTTCGATCATCTCCCAAAAGTGACATTTTTGCCCCAACCTGTGGCAGGCGTATTTTCACGTCTACAGTCATAATCCAACGCATCAACAGTCGCATTCCTTTGCGGGCTCATTGAGTCCGCAAAGTAAAACAGAACAAGGAAGACAAAGATGCAAAAAAGGAAACTGGGCAATCTCGAAGTCTCCGCCATTGGCGTGGGCTGCATGGGTTTTTCTCACGGCTACGGCAAGGTGCCGGAAGCCGACTACAGCATCAACGCGATGCGCAAGGCTTTTGAAGCAGGTTGCAACTTCTTCGATACGGCCGAGGTTTACGGTGACGTGGTGTTCTATCCGGGACACAACGAAGAACTCGTCGGTAAGGCTCTTGGCTCCGTGCGCAAGGATGTGGTACTCGCCACAAAACTGCACCTGCGTCCCGATGAAGTAACGGCAAGCCCCAGCGTGTACGACGCCGTCAAAGCGCATCTCGTCGCGTCAATGAAGCGTCTTGCGACGGACTACGTTGACCTCTACTACCTGCACCGCATCAACGAGGAGGTGTCGTTTGAGGATGTGGCCGCCGCCATGGGCCGACTGATCGAAGAAGGTTTGATCCGCGGTTGGGGTCTATCGCAGGTCGATGTCGATACGCTTGCTAAAGCCCACGCTGTGACGCCCGTTTCCGCGGTTCAAAACATCTACTCCATGGTTGAGCGCGGCTGCGAAGCTGAAGTCATCCCCTACTGCGTTAGCCACAACATCGGCTTTGTCCCCTTCTCTCCGATTGCGAGCGGCTTCCTGTCGGGCAAAGTAACGGTTGACACCAAGTTCGAGGAAGTCGACGACGTGCGCAAGTTCGTTCCGCAGCTCAAAAAGGAAAATATTGCGGCCAACCAACCGATTCTTGATGTGCTTGCCGACTTTTCCAAGCGCAAGAACGCCACCAATGCGCAGATTTCTCTGGCCTGGATGCTTCACAAGTATCCCAATGTGGTACCGATCCCCGGCTCCAAGAATCTGGAACGAATTCTTGAGAACCTGGGTGCCGCCAACGTCTCGCTTACGGACGATGAGTTCACTCAGCTTGAGACGGCCTTGAACGCCTGTACCGTCCACGGCCACCGCGGCTTTGTGGAGACGGAACAGCATACGTTTGGGAACAACTGGAAGAAGAAAGAATAGAAACCCAGATTGGTTTTGAATCACTGAAATTAAACGCTCTTCGATCATTGAGATCGGAGAGCGTTTGTGTTTGAGCATTCAGCCTGCGCCCGAACTTGACGATCGACTCCGTCAGCACAAAGCTGACAGAGCCGAAAAGTTCCAGACTTAGGCGCCACGCACCGTCACGGGCGTTCCGCTGGGCTTGGCGTGAGACGGAGCTTTGATGACCAAACTCGGATGCGTCTTGTCACCGGTCGGAAGCAGCGCGATCGCATCGACCTTGCCGAACTTGCGACGCAACTCCTCAATATCACCGAAGACAATTGCGCGTTCCGGGCAACTCTCAACGCAAACCGGGTTTTCTCCCTTGGAGGTGCGGGCCACACAGCCGTCGCACTTGAGCATCTTGTGCGCCTTTTCGTCCAGTCGCGGCACACCGTAGGGACAAGCTTTGGCACACATGCCGCAGCCGATACACTTGGCACGATCAATCACGACCAGGCCGTCCTCGGCGCGCTTGAAGTGTGCCTTTGTCGGACAAACCTTCACGCAGGCGGGATCCGCGCACTGATTGCAGCCTATGCTGACGTAGTAGGCAAAGACATCCTGTTTCCAGAGTCCTTCGGGCGTCTTTTTCCACGTGCCGCCTTCGATTTCCATCACGCGACGAAGATGCAGACCGACGGGCGTGTTGTTCAAATCGGAACAAGCCACCTGACACGTGCGGCAGCCGGTGCATTTGGACACATCAATGAAAAAACCTTTTTGTGCCATTTTCTTTCCTCCTTAAGCTGCCTTGCGAACATCCACCAGAATCGTGTGCTGCGCATTGCCTTTGGCAAGCGGGCTCGGACGATGGTGCGTAAGCGTGTTGATGTTGCCGCCGATATCGACGCGTTTACCGTTGATTTCGACGGGCTTGTACCAGGCACCCTGAGGCATGGTGACAACGCCGGGCATGATGCGGGAAGTGACGCGTGCGGGCAGCCGCACGATGCCGCGATCGTTGAAGATCTCGACCAAATCACCCTCCTTGATCTTGCGCTGAGCGGCATCAATCGTGTTGATCCAGACGCTGTCCGGATGAATACTTCTGAGCTGCGGCAAATTGTGGAAGGTGGAGTGAATGCGTCCGTGACCGTGGAAACCGAAGCACTGCAACGGATATTTCTTCTGCAGAGCGTCGCCAGGCATTTCCCAGCTGCGCCAGAACACGGGAATCGGCGAAATGACGTCTCCCTTGGGCAGCTTCCAATCGGCAACGCGTTTTGCGAGCTGTTCGGAATAGATTTCGATCTTACCCGACGGCGTCTTGAGCTTGTTCTTGACGGGATCTTTGCGGAAGGCTTCCAATGCGATGGGATCCTTACGAACGCCCCAAAGCTTGGCCATGCCCTGCTTCCAGAACGTCTCGAAATCAGGCAAGCCGGGAATCTTCTTGCGCGACTCTTCGTAGCACCACTTCACCCACTCAAACTGAGAGCGACCCTCGGTGAACTTTTCCTCGATGCCCATCTTGGCGGCGATCAGACGACAGATTTCAAAGCTTGACTTCTGTTCGAACTGCGGTTCGACGGCCTTCTGAATGGCGAGCATCACGGTGGTGTCGCCATGGCTGCCGCCGAGCGTTGCCATATCGTCGGTTTCGGGACCGAGCGTATCTGGCAAGAGAACATCGGCGTACCGGCACGAAGGCGTCATCATGTTGTCGCACACGATAATGAACTCGACCTTGGATTCATCCTGAAGAATCTTGTGCGTCCAGTTGCTGTCGCCGTGCTGGTTGATGAGCGTATTGCCGCCGGAATTGACAATCATCTTGATGTTGGTCGAAAGCTTCTCAACACCCTTGACGCCGTCAGTCGTGCGCGACATTTCTGTGCCGCGCAAAATGGCGTCCGTCCACATAAAGACCGGAATGGAAGCCTTGACCGGATTCTTGAATACGGGCAGATAGACGGCCGGGAACGGCGTATTGCCTTCGTGTTCGCCCGAATTGGTACCGGGCAAACCGACCTGGCCGAGCAAAATCGGAACCATGGCGATGGCGCGAGCCGTCTCTTCGCCGTTGGCTTGACGCTGCGGTCCCCAACCCTGCGAAACGAAAACGGGTTTGGTCGTACCGAGTTCTTTGGCAAGCGCCTTGATGGTATCAACGGGAATGCCTGTGATGCGGGAGGCCCATTCAGGTGTCTTGGGCGTACGGTCCGGACCTTCACCCAAAATGTAGCTGCGGTAATCGCTTCCCTTCGGAGCCGACGCGGGCAGCGTCTTGGCATCAAAGCCGACGCAATACGTATCCAGGAACTTTTGGTCAATCCAACCGTTGCGGATGAACTCATAGGCCAGCGCGCCGACCAGAGCCGCGTCGGTGCCGGGACGGATCGGAATCCACTGATCGGCATGCGTGGCAGCTGTGTCGGTGTAGCACGGGTCAATGACGATCGTGCGCGGACGCTTGCGCTCCATGGCCGCGTCAATCTGATAACCCTTGCCGCTGCCCGAAGGTCGAGTCGACGAGAAATTGTTGCCAAAGAGCACGTACAAAGAAGCATTGGCGATTTCAGACGGCAACGAGGCGGCACGGCTGCCGTAGGTGAGCGGGAAGGATTCCTGCAGCTGCGCATTGGAATACGAGCCGTAGTACTTCAGATAGCCGCCGTTCAAATTCATCAGACGCTGCCAGGCGCGGCGGGAGCTCACGATAGACTGCTGACCGGAGCAATACTGCCAATAGACGGATTCGGGACCGTACTTGTCGAGGATGCGCTTCCACTGCTTTGCGATGATGTCGGTGGCTTCGTCCCAAGAGATGCGCTCAAATTTACCTTCGCCGCGTTTGCCGACGCGTTTCATCGGGTACTTCAGGCGATCGGGCGAATAGATGCGCTCGCGCATGGAGCGACCGCGTTGGCAGGCTCGAATCTGACGAGGACCGGCCGGATTGTCCGGTGAGGTATTGTCCGTCTCAATGCGAATCACTTGCCCGTTTTTGGTAATGCAGCGCACCGGGCAACGTTGCCCGCAGTTGATCACGCAAGCACACCACTTGGTTTCTTCTAGGTTGTCAATTGCCGCGGATACAGCTTGTGCAACAGGCGTCAGCACAAAACCGCCCGCTGCCGCAGCTTTCAAGAAGTCGCGGCGACCGAGCATGAAGGTCGACATGTTTTCCTCCTGAGTCTGGGATTTTATGGGCTGTAAGTATCTTTTTTAGCTTTTTTTAGCAACAAAACCCGTAGCTTATGGAAAATTTTATCTAGACCTTGCTTGTTTGCGATTTTTCTTTGCTGTTACGTTGACACAGGAATAATCACGGACATTCGTTTACATCCGCTATTCATTTGCGCCATAACCAACCCGATCCATCTTTGACCGACTTAGCGTTATTCCCATAAGGCATATCGGCTAGCCAATTTGCTTTGTCGCAATCTTTCTCTGAATTTTGCTAAACGTAAGCAATTATTTCAATTAGCCTTCTCCTGTTGATTAACGATGCTCATTACAGGGAGGAAATTATCAGCACACAACTCAGAAGCTGGCTGATTGTGCTGGCTCTCGGGCTGGCTGTATGGCTATTGCCGTGTCCCGAAAGGCTTTCGCCAAACGCCTGGACGCTTTTCGCGGTCTTCGTCGCCACGATTGCGGGATTTATCCTGCAGCCCATTCCGATGGGCGCAGTGGCTTTTCTGTCTCTCACCTTCTGCGCCATCCTCGGCATCCTGAAAACCAAGGACGCGCTGATGGGGTTCGGCAACGGCACGATCTGGCTGATCGTCTGCGCCTTCTTCCTGTCGCGCGGGTTCATTAAGACCGGAATCGAACGACGCATCGCCTTTTGCATCATCAAGGCCATCGGCAAGAGCGCCGTGTCGCTCGGCTTTTCGATTTGCCTTGCTGAACTCGTAATTTCGCCCGCGATGCCTTCGGCCACGGCTCGAGGCGGCGGCGTGTTCTATCCGATCGTTCAGTCTCTGAGCAGTGCATTCGGCTCTGAAGCCAATTCCAATGCCGGCCGTATCGGCAAATATCTGATGCAGGTGGGCTTTCACGCTGACGCCGTCACGTGCACGATGTTCCTTACATTGATGGCAGGAAACACCTTGTGCGTGGGCCTAGCTGCAAGCGCCGTCGGTGTTGAACTCACCTGGATGCAGTGGTGTGTGGCCGCCATTGTTCCCGGCTTGATCTGCCTCTTCCTGGTTCCGCTCGTTCTTCTGAAAATCGCGCCGCCCGAACTGCGCAAGATTCCCAACGCACGTACGCTTGCGGCTGAAGAACTCGCCAAAATGGGACCGATGACCTTCCAGGAAAAGGTTCTCGCGTTCGTCTTTGTGATGTGCCTGATCCTCTGGGCAACGGGCAGCATCACCAAGCTCGGCGCCACCCCGATCGCCATGGTTGCCGTGTCGATCATGCTGATTGCCGGCGTACTGACCTGGAAGGATGTTCTCTCTGAAAAAGGCGCATGGGACGCTATGTTCTGGATGGGCGGTCTGATGGCTCTGGCAACGGCGCTTGCCAAATCCGGCTTTATCAAGTGGGCTGCCGCCTTCATCGCAAGCGGCATTTCTTCGGCTCACATGGGTTGGATTGCATCCTTCATCATCATTTCGCTGATTTATACGTACTCGCACTACTGCTTTGCTTCTGTTACGGCTCGTATTTCGGCCATGTACGGCGCCTTCGTGGCAGTGGCAGTCGCGTGCGGTGCACCGGCTTTGATGGTGGCCGTGGCTTTCGGTATCTTCGCTAACCTGCCGATTTCGCTTACGCACTACGGTAACGGCGCCGCTCCGGTTTACTTCGGCGCAGGCTACGGAATAGTGGCGCAACGGCTTCATCATCACAACGATCAACACGGTGATTTGGATGACCGTCGGTATGGCCTGGTGGAAAGTGATCGGCATGTACTGATCGTTTGACTGATCACATGGCATTCGGCCGCGGGGATCGTTTAGCGTCCTCCACGGCCGTTTTTTTGAGGAGTAGCGGTTGGAGAAGACTTCAAATTTGCGGCTCATCGGCGGCGCTAACGGTTTGCGAAAGTCTCTCCTCGGTGTCCTGCCTCCAAGAAAATAGCTCGCTAAATGCAAAGCTCTTGTTGGTGGTTGCCGTTAGTCTGTCAAACCGACAGATCTATTCTGAATTTTTACAAGCATGCCTGATGCCCCATGATCTGAAAGTGCAAAATGCAGAAATAGAAGAATTCCACTAGATCAATACTGTAAAACACATAAGAAGTCCACGGTTAGACTAGAGGCTTTCCTATATGGCACTTATTGCAAGATCGCTTATCAATTCAGATTATGGGCGCAAGCCTTGTAATCCGGGCTTTTTTATCGAGATTCAAATTTCCACGCCCACGTCCCATTTGCAGTTTCTCGTGCGTCAGTTGTTGACGCACTATCATCCACAATACCACCATCGAAAGACCTCTTTTCTTTGGTGGCAACATGACTGAATCCTCCTCCAGTACGCACGACACACCGGCTTCTTTAAAAGAAGCACTGCATCTGGTGATTGATAGCCTACCAACGCAGTCAAGCAGCTTCGGACAAATCTCGGCCGGGCTTGTTCTTGAAGCCATCAACCGTCTTCAATTCAAAGGTTTTTCGCAGGATGATCAGCTCGCTGCAATCCTGTGGACCTTGCCTCGCAAAGAAGCGCTTTGCCTGGCTCCGAACTATCTGATCGCAGATATTGATGCGGTTTCCAATCTTTGGGAGGTCTTCTTAATTCATTTAAGCTATCAAACTTCTTCAGATCAGCTTTCGGCGGCGACAATCGGTACCGCCATTTCCAAAGCCCCTGCTCGAGCCCGCTCCATTCTCTCGGTGTTCCTCACCGTCGCCAACGAGCACTGCTGCCGTTCGATGAGTACTGATATCCCGAACACCGTCAGCAAACCGTATTTGCAAAACCTTCTTGTCATTGCAAGAGCGCTCGAAAAGCACGCAGTCGACACCACGGCCGACGACCTGGTCGCTTCCGTTGAAAACGCCATCGACAAGGCTCACCTGACAGATGATTTGACCCCGGAGCGCACCTGGGTTTGGCAAATCAGAGCTCTTACGAATCTTTCTGCCAAAGACGCACAACCGGTTGTCGAACTGCTTCGCCGCATCCTTCGTTACATGTGGCTGACCACCGGCAGCTATCCCGACAACCTTGGTAACCATACGGAATTCTTTGTCCGTATCGAACGAAGCCGAAACGGCGTCAAAGGTTCCGTTGACCGCCTGATGGCTTCGATTGCCGCACGATTCGGAAAGCTCTTCGACATCCGCAAGGTCAGGTTTTCGGACAAGCTTCACGACGTTCAATGGAGCCGCCGATCCATTCATTCCTGGGCAGAAGGTCTGCGCCATCAAGCGGTGCATGATCGACTGCTGTCAGACACACATGCCGATCCGCTCGCTGCAATTGCAAGTTTCGACGAGGACAGCACAGTGGCCGACCAACTCAAAGCCTTCTACAACAAATTTGTACAACTTAAGTGAGCAACCAACATGACAGCCTTCTCTTTTTCCGACCTCCGCATCAAATCGATGCAAATCAAGAGCGAACGGCCCCTCATTGTGATCCTTTCGGGCGCCGGACTTTCGGCCGAAAGCGGCATTCCCACATACCGCAATGCCGACAACAACTGGAATCGCACGGACAGTATGGATTCCGTCGACATGAAGCATCGCCCTCAGCTCGTGTTTGATTCGATCAACCGCCGCATTGAAGCCTACGATCAGGCCAAACCCAACGCCGCGCACATCTCGATTTCCGAATTCAAGAAAAAGTGGCGCAACAAGGCCGACATCATCCACATTACGCAAAATTCAAGAAAAAGTGGCGCAACAAGGCCGACATCATCCACATTACGCAAAACATCGACACGCTGTGCGAAGAAGCAGGCGACGCGGGTGTCTTTCACCTGCACGGATCGTTTCTGACGAGCCGCTGCACGGAATGCGGAGCAACTTTCCCCCGCATGGGACTCTACAAGGAAGGTAACGTGTGCCCAGCCTGCAAAGCCTCCGGCTGGTCCGTTCGTACCGACGTGGTGCTTTTCGGCGAACAGCCGCACGGCCTCGATTGGATTCCCGGCGTCTTGCGCCGAGCCGATGTGTTTCTTGCCGTCGGAACCTCCGGCATGGTCTATCCGGCAGCAGGCTTTGTAACCGAAGCTCGTCGCCGTAATTGCCGCACTCGCATTCTCATTCCCAAGGATGCCCCTTTGGACGGATTTCAGCCGCTTTCGACCGATAACGACTCTGTCGGACACTTCACGAAGTTTGTAAGAGGCAATGCAACTACCGTTCTGCCTGCCGTACTTGAAACGCTGGGCAATTGGATTGAGCGTGTCACTGAAAAAACCGAGACCGAGCAACCTCAGACCACGCTCGACAACGACGAATAACCAACCGACTCAATCCATGCCGAACAGATAGGAACAACACACCATGCCCATGTTCGTACACAACTTCACGTCCTACTTCCACGAAAAGCAACGCGACCTCTACTTTGTCACGTTTTCGCAAGTCAAAAAAGGGCCGCTGGGATTGCCCGACGTTCAGGATTACGAAGCCATCCCGGGACGCCGAGAGCTTCTGAAGTGGATCAAAGAAAACCTCCCCGAGACCAAGGTGGGACCGATCTTTGCCTACGACTCGGACAGCGGCTTCATCACGATGCCCTATGACGGTTCGATCTTTCTGGAATTTGCGCCGGAAGATCAAAAGAAATTCGAAAGCCGCTGGGAGACCCCCGAAGGAAAATCACTCGATGAACGCTGGCAGTGCTACTTGTATCCGCTCGAACTCTACAAGGAAAAACACGGCGGCCGCATTCCGGCTCCTGAAGAATATTTCGACTGAAACACAACACCATGACCAAACGTACCGACACGACATCAATACCCAAACAAGCGGCAGCACAGGAACTGCTTGAATCGGCTACCGCACTTCTGGCCGAGAAGAAAGACGATGCGGCCGTCAAGGAAGACGCCGTCAATCTCCCTTTCTCTCCGCTGTCGTTTTTCAAGCCCACGCCGCTATCCGTAGCGTCCGTGATCGCGTTTCTTCTCAATCCCAAAGCCTCGCACGGACAATCGATGCTTTTTCTGAATGCGCTTAGCGAAGATCTCTCAAGGCACCTTGAAGCTACGGGCCTTGCCCGTTCCGTCAAGGTTCCGCCGCTTACTGACAACACATCGATTTACCTTACCGAGACAACGAAGCCTCAGGACGTTGCACCCCGATCGATCAACAACGGGCTTGTCATCGTACGCTGTGCTCCTGCGAACACGACGGATGCGTCGGGCGCAGTTGATTCAAGCCCGTCCCTGGACATCAAGCTGCAGCGTGGTAAAGCCGTTTTGATCGCGGACTTCGGCGACTCGGATTGCCCGTGGCGTACGAACGGCGAAGGCGCAGACATCGTTCGGTATTCGATCGTGGATTTTGCCGACATGCTGGTGCAGACTGTCGAAAAAATTGACGTTCCTGACGTGCGCTGGTTCGTCAAAGCCTTTGCGCAGTACCTGTTCACCAACGGTGCTGACACGCAGGCCGGCCGCAAACGCAAGCTCTACGAACTTTTGCGATCTCCGGAAAACGTAACGGCGGCTGCCAGCATCGCAGAAGCTTACGCCGACTTGGTTGAGCGTAACTGGCAACGATTCGTGCTCTCGATAACGGATGCCTGCCGAGATCGATACAAATTCGAGGTCGACTGCGACACCCATGTCGTGTCGCCCGAGAACCCTGAAAAATTCGCCTTGCGCTTTCTTTTCACGGTCTCCGAAAAATGGTGTCTTTCCTTTGCCTGCCGACCCAACAACCGCGGCAAGGCAGAAGGCTTCTGCTGGGGCGTGTGCCTAACCAACGGAGGTTTCTTTGCCGACGAACCGGAACTCGCGGAAAGCTTGCCCGACATGATGAAAACGCTTTTTGGCTACGGAGATCATCGATGTTCCGGTCACTGGGCGTGGTTGCGTGAAGGTAAAAAGGACGAGACGATTGACCGCGAAGCCGATGTGCCGTACAGTCTGGAAGATCCATATTGGTTCTCGATGCTCAATCGCGGCGACTTTGAGCCGTTGACGAGGTGTCTGTTCTCAAAGCTTGATGCGATTCTGAAGTATTGCGAGATTAAGGACTGAGCTGGTGACTAAAGCTGCTATAAGTTAATGCTTGCGGATTACTGGAACGTGTCTACAGTGGCATTGACAGTTCCCGAAGACCTCTGTTCGATTCGTTGAGCATGCATACAAAGAGGGACGCTTCGCCGGTAATGCTTGCATTACCGGCATTTTTGTTTGGGCTACAGCAGCATTCTCTATGTTTCGTATAGTGTAATAACGAAAATTCGCGATTTTTCGTTATTACGTTCTCGAAACGTCTCAATCTGTGTCCGTAGGCCCGCAAATAAAGGCGCTCTCCGAAACCGCGCATAACCGCGAATCTCAAAAGAGCGCCTTGGGCAGGCAGCTGTTTGACCGGCCGCCTTATCTCCGTTGCGACTACTCAGACGAAAAACCGCATCAGGAGCATGCCAATGAAAGCCATCAACAGACTGTTGAGCATCAACAGCGGCCAGTACTTTTTCGGGACGTCTGCCACGCCGAGAAGTCGACCCATGTACTGAATCTGAGAGGCCATCAGGATCAAAGCGGGAGCCATGATGGTTACGTCGTGGCCATTGAGAACGCCGCTCGAAGCAAGGCTGGCTGCCACACCGACACCGGCGCCGCACGACATCCAGGTCGCAAGCAACACCGTGATGGCCTGTCCGGGCAAATCGAAAATTCCCATGATCCCGCCGCAGGTGCGTCCGAGAAAATCCATCACGCCCCACAGCTGCAGAATGTAGGTGAGCACAAACGCCATCACCACATTCGGAAGCAGGCTGTAAAGCCCGATGTTGAGACCCTTCTTGAGACCGACGATAAAAATGTCGAAGGGATTGTTCGAGGTGGTCTTGGCGGCTTCGTTACTCATTTTCGAAATCCTTCTTGTAAACGGTGCTCAGAACAAAGCGGGTAAAAATGCCGCCCACGAACTTCAAAACAAAAATGATGAGCATCGGAATCCATACCGGACACACGAATAAGAAAAACAGTGCGGAAACAATGGCGTAGTAGTTGTTGACGCATCCGGCTCCTGCGTACTGCCATGCGGACATGGTCACCAGTCCTTTTTTGCTGAGTTGACCGCTGTCGTACATACCGCGGGTAAGAGCCGCACCGCCATCCGTGCTCTGCAGATCGGTGATCATGGCAAGCGCCGTAAAGCCGGGAAGTCCCAACAAGGGCTTTAAAAGCGGAGTCATGAGTACCTGAGCGGCACGCAGAGCTCCATAGTGCGCAAGCACTTCAATGAGCCCCATGGCAAGCATCACGCTGGGAATAAGCGACAGAGCAAACAAAAAAGCAGCACGAGCCGACAAGCCGCCCGAACCGATGTAGTTGCTCTTGGAGTCACCGATCACACCGAACTTGCCGATCAGGGTCGTAAAGTCAAAAGCGCTCAACCACTTGCGCGCTTCAGGCATTTGATAGAAAACGCCGGAAAAGATGACGATGGCAAAGATCAAAGCGATATACGCTCCGATGCCGACTTTCTTTTCCTCTTTTAACTGAGGAGACGGTTTGTTATCCATGATTTTCCTTTGGGGTGGTTTGTTACCTTAACGAATCCTAGAACAGCGCCTTGAATGCGTATGGCAAAATCGACAAGCCTTTGAGCAAATCCGTATTTCGCTAGGTGCTATGCCCTACAGACAAAACAGTAAGCGGCGTTAGGCTTATCACCCGAAGACTATGGAAGGCGTGCCTGCACAAGGCAACACCATCAAAAAAGGATCGAAAATGAGCAAATTGGACGTCGTCGAAATTTGGAAAGAACTGCACCGTATGCCCGAACCCGGCATGAACGAATTCAAAACCGGGGCCTACCTGGCCGATGCACTCGAAAAACTGGGCTATGAGGTCACCCGAGGCGTAGGAAAAACCGGTGTCGTGGGTGTTGTCCGCGGCAAAGAACCCGGTCCCGTTGTGATGCTGCGCGCCGACATGGATGCCCTTCCTTTCAAAAACGAGGACGGCAGCATCGAATACGTTCATGCTTGCGGTCACGACTCCCACAGCGCCATGGTTTTGACGGCGGCTGCCGAACTCGTGGACAAAGTCAAAAAAGGCACGCTCAAGATCCTGTTTCAGCCAGCCGAAGAAACGCTCGAAGGGGCGCTCGCCGTGATGAAAGACGGCGCGATTGACGACGTCGATATTGCGCTTGGCCTTCACGTTCGGCCTGTTCAGGACATTCCGGCCGGCACGTGCTGCGCCGCGGTGCGGCATTCGGCAAGCACATTCCTCTGCGTGGAAATCGAAGGCAAGTCGGCTCACGCGGCGCGTCCCCATCTGGGCGTCAACTGCGCGGAAGCCGCAGCGCTGATCACCAATGCGATCTGTGCGATCAAGATGAATCCTGCCCTGACTTGGTCGTGCAAAGTCACCTCGATTTCGGCTGTGTCGTCGGCATCCAACATCATTCCCGATCGCGGCGAACTTGTCCTGGATGTGCGGGCTCAGACCAACGAACTGATGGACGAACTTCTCGAGAAAGTGCGGCGAGCGATTGAAGGCGCAGCGTCAAGCATCGGAGCCAAAGCGACAATCAAGTTCCCGGGCGGCGTCATTCCGGCAGCCATTTACGACGAAGATCTCGTTGCCGAGGTGGCGCAGACGATCAAGGAAGAACTCGGAGCCGACAAATTGGCCACCGACTGCGGTGGCGGCGGAGAAGACTTCCACTACTTCAAGCAGACCAAGCCTCACATGAAAGCGGCGTACTTCGGACTCGGAGCCGGCTGCACGCCGGGACTGCACGCCCGCAACATGACTTTTGACACCGCGCAACTTGCCAAAGGCGTCAAAGTACTCGTGGCAATGGCACTCAAGAAATTAAGCTGATCGTTCCATGGAACCGCCGTACGCACTCGTGTCAGTGGCCGGCGGTTCCGACTGAATTTCTGCCAAATCATAGATTCTCCGCATAGAGCTTTCGTCAAGGCAATATAAAAATCTTCAATTGTTTGCCATCTTGATAGCGAATTTTTATGTACTGTCCAATCTCTGAGATTCCGACACCCAGCGAAACGGCTTAATCGTGCCAAACGCCAGCAGACCGTGCGATCATTGTCGAGTGCATACCACAAACCGCCACTTGAAATCGATGAAGCAACCGAAAACATCACGTACAAACTATCGCATAGGTGAATTTGCCGAATACATGGGTGTAACACCCGACTTTCTGAAGCACTACGAAGAATGCGGGCTGCTGGACGTACACCATAGCGAAAACGGCTACCGCTATTTCAACTTCGATCAGTCTTCGCGCATCCTGGAGTACATGCGTCTGCGCAACTACGGTGTTACCGTCAAGGAAATGCGGGCGATGCTGATGGCCGACGCAGACGAGGCTTTATTGTTGCTGGACAAAAAAGTCGAAGAGTTGCGCAGACAAGCCGACCGCATTTCTGCTGTTCTCGAAGAACACAAGCGCGTGCATGCCTGGCAGCAAAAACGACGCATCAGCCCCGTCGATTGGGAAGTTCGCGAGGTTGAAGCACACTATTTCCTTCCACATACGATGGATTCGAACTTCATCCGGGATGAGCGTATCTATCCCCTTCTCAAAATCTGGACAAGCTGGTTGCCTATCGCCAAATCGGCCATGCATCTCAAAGCGGTCGAGTCCGGCGACAAGCGCTATTTGCCGTGCTGGGGTGTCATTCTTCCGAAATCCATCGCCGAGCGCTACGGCATTCCGACAAGCGAAGTCGTGAAAGTGTTTCCGGAAGGCAAAGCTTTCGTTTATCACTTTGCTGCCGACGAATCCGCTTTCAGCATGGAAAAGCTCTCCCGGGCGGATCACCCGGCCTTCCGACAAATGAAAACGCTCAACCTGAGGCCGGCTGACAATCTTTTTCTGATCGTCGAAATGAAACTCATCAATCCGGACGGCAGTCGTCGCGGTGGATACGGACGTTTCGTGATGCCTATCCGAGAATCTTGAGAGATTCGAGGGTGCCTGAGCGACTAAAGTACGGAATCAAATCGAGGCCTTGACCAACGCTTGGGACAAACTTCGCAAAAAAAATCGGAGCCGCATGGAGGACCCGATCGGCCGGCTTCCTTTTCGACACGACCGAATTTGACTCAAAACAGTGCGCGGCCCCGACAAAACGCAGGAGAGAGAAACAGAAAATGTTAGGGACGGCAGGTGTTCAGTGCTTCCAAACGCCTGCCGCGGCCCTTTGGAGATAAATCAAGCCTTAAGCTGGGCGAGATACTTGCCGACGCGGCGGCCAAACGTCACGGTGCGGCCGCAGGCCATGCCGGTGACAAGGTTCGGGTAGGTGTTGGCAAAGTAGCTGCCGCTGTCATTGCCGATCACGTACAAGCCCGGAATCGGATTACCTTCGGTGTCGATGGCGTTCATGTTCGTGTCGATCTGAATGCCGTCCATCGTGCAAAGAATGTCACCCGTATTCTTCGCGCCGTAGAACGGCGGCTTGTCAAGCGGCGACAGACGGAAGGGTTCCTTGCCGTAATCGACGTCGTTGCCGTTCTTGCAAAGCTGGTTGTAGCGCTTGACGGTCTTAACGAGCTCTTCGGGCGGCAGCAGCAACTTCTTGGCTAGCTCTTCGATCGTATCGGCCTTCATCAAGAAGCCCTTTTCGAGGAGCACAGGGAAATACTTCTTCTGGAAAACCTGCCACGGGATGTTGGGATCGGCGCCGTTTTCGAACGGATACAGACGCGAGCAGCCGTGCATCTTGAACTGCTGCACGTACTTCGTCCAATTGGAGTCAAACAGCGTGTAGTGGCAATGCCCCTTCTGGTATTCGTCGGCGTGCAGAATGGCTTCGTAGGTACCCGACTCGTTGATGAAGCGGTGACCGTCTGCGTTGACCTTGAGCCAGGGCTGAGACGCCATCCAGAACATACCGACGTCGCCCGACTTGGCCGTTTCGGGACCGTTTTTCTGATTCGGACGGATGGCGCAGCGGTCAAACTTCATGGAGGCGTGCGTCTCATCCATCTTCGCGCCGACCCAGAGGCATGCACGGATGCCGTCACCATGAGCGCCCGGCACCGAACGGTTGCGCCCGATCACGCGAAGCGTCCAGGGCTGCAGCGCTTCGAGCATCTTGTAGTTGAGTGAGTAGCCGCCAGTGGCAACCACAGTGCCTTTGGATGCAACGTAACGCACGTACTTGCCGTCCTTATTGGTGGCAATGCACCCGGTAACGCGCCCGTTCTTGCGCTCGAGCTTGACCATCTTGGTGTTGTAGTCAAAGCGGGCGCCCTTCTTGACGCAATAGTCGTAGAGAACCTTGTTGCCGTTGAGCGGCTTACCCGTACCGTCGTCGGAAGTGCGCCAGCGAGGCGAATGACCTGTCGGGAAGTGATGATGGTAAGCGGAATCGACCTTGTCGCCCGATTCGTGCCAGAGTTCCACGCCGCGTTCGGCCAGACGATCGCCGTACCAATCAATCGTGGCGCCGGAATTGTCACACCACACCTTAACCAGATCCTGTTGCAGGTGGCCTGCGGCATACGCCGTTACGGCGCGAATGAACTCCCACTTGTCGATCACGGTGCCGTATTTCTTTTGGTAGCGGGAGTTCATGGCCGCCAAGTCGTCGCGAATGCCGGTACCGGTCGGGAATCGGTCGATGCCGATCACCTTGGCCCCCTCTTCTGCCGCAGCGGCAACGGCAAACATACCGCCGGTACCGCAGCCGATCACGAGAATTTCCGTCTTGATCGTATCGACAATGTCTTTTTCCGCAATTTCGGGCGGCTTGCCGAGCCAGTCGCCGTCATCGGCCACTTCGGTCTTGGTGATGAATTCAACGGGAATTTCACCTTTGGCCTGTGCGATGCACTTGGCGGCCGCCTTGTGAACGGCCTGAGAAGTGATGCTCGCTCCGGAAACGGCGTCGATGTCGGCCGACTGAGCCTTCAGAATGAATTGTTTCAACTGCTTGGCTGCAGCCTGACCGATGTTGGGCGTTTCGTGCGAGACGTCAAGAACAACATCCGTGATCTTGTTTGTGTCAAACGTCATCGTCACGATGACGTCACCGATGCCGGCAGCTTTGGCTGAATAGGTACCGGGCTTATAGATACCGACAGGCGCCGCGTGCAGACCGACGGCAGCCAGCGATGCGCCGCTGGCTATGCTCGTGCGCAAGAAAGCTCGGCGAGACAGATTTTTCTTGTCCATATTGTTCTCCGGTGGTTCCTGATATCCGAAGCATTCTCCTGTGCTTCGTGGATCCGGAGAATTCTCAAGCTGCGTGTTGCACCCAGGTCAAGAGCTATGGGAAAGATCTTAATTTGTGAGCCGATCCAGGCGGGAGGTGGCATTCGGGTTAGTCCCGGGCAGAACTTTGCCCGCATTTTTCTGCCAAGTCCGGGACGAAAAAACAGCACACGGTTACTTATGCTCGAAGTTCGAGCTGCAACCAAAAAGACGATTTTGAACGACAAGCGCGCAAGCAAAGAGACGCCTCACTTGCGGCAAAAAGAGTCTGACTGAAAAAGGAACGCTGTCTACACCAATCCTTTCTCTTTGAGCAACATCAGTCGCGCAATCAATTGCGCCGAACTGCTGACGCCGAGCTTCTCACAGGCCGACGCTCGATGAAACTTAACGGTACGCTCCGCGATAGACAATTTGGCAGCAATCGCTTTGTTGGATAGGCCTTGCACGACAAGCTGCGCCACTTCACGCTCTCTTTCGGTCAGCGAACGAGCGTCGCTTTCCAGAGCATTGTTCTGAAGTTCAGACAGCTTCCGCTTGCAATCCTCTCGACACCAATGCAAAACGGCTTCTTTCAATCGATCCGGAACCACCGGTTTGAGCATGAAGTCAACTGCTCCGTCCTTCATCGTCTGCACAGCCATATCCACGTCACCGTGTCCTGTCACAAAGATGACCGGCAAGGTCACGCCGAGTCTTCTCATTTCTGCGTGAAGCTGCAATCCGCTCATCTGCGGCATGCGAACGTCCAGAACAAGGCAACCTGCCGCATCGTTCTGATCGTCAAGAAAAGCTCGAGCCTGTTGATAACACTTAACTTGCCAACCGACCGCACCCAGCATGAAACGGTAAGAGTTAAGCATCGTCTCGTCATCATCAACAATGCGAACCAGACAAGCCGCCTTAACCCGGGCTTCCGGCAAATCGTCAATTTTGGTGTGTCTATCCGTCATTTTTTTATGCTTTCGGCAAAACCATCACGGCCTTCAAACCAAAAGGCTGATTGCGCTCAATCCTTAGTCTGCCGCCGCATCCCTCCATGATGCGGGCCGATATGGCTAGGCCCACGCCCAATCCGGTGGACTTGCTGCTCGTTTTCGGTGAGAACAGATCCTGAAACATGGAAACGTCAACCGTGGGTCCATTGTCGGAGACAGCCAGCTCCCACATCGAGCCGTTACTTTCGAGTTTGACGTCAACTTGCGGATCTGTCGTGTGGCGGGTCGCTTCAGAAGCGTTCTTGAAAAGATTCAAAATGACAAGAGAAAGCTCCACCGCATCGACCTGTACATAGGCATTGGGCGGAACATTCACGTTGATTGTCGGGGGCGACTTGGTCAACAGACGAAAATCTCTGACGGCGTCACTGACAACTTTGAGCAATTGCCGTTTTTCAATTTGTTTGCCTGCCCCGCTCTTGGCGTACCCGCGAACTCGTTCGATAATGGCGCTCGCCCGTTGTGTCTGTCCGATGATCTCATCTGCGGCAATGCCGATCAACTCCATCGTATCGGACTTTTGTCCGGCCTCTCCGACAGAGCTCGGTTTGCCGTGTTCGGTCTCGCCCTTGGTGATCGTCCGAATTCCGTCTGCGAAATTAGCGATCGCTCCAAGCGGCTGTTTGAGTTCATGCGCCACCATGTTGGAAAGCATGCCGACCAAACTGGCCTTTTCAAGAGCCTGAAGTCGGGATTGAGTCTGCAACACTTCGTTTTGCGCGGCTTCCCGTTGCTGCATAGCCGCTCGCAGACTTGCTGTCTTTCGCCGCACTTCCAAAGTCACAAAAACCGCATGCCATATGCCTAAAAAAAGCAGTCCGAGCGCCACGAGGACCACCCATCGGTATTCCTGCCAAAAGCGCTTGAACGTCCACTCGCGCAAGTAACTGTAGTGACCGATTTTCAGATCTTTGAAAAGACGGTCAATCCTCGTAAAGTCGCTTGCGACGCTCCAATACATCGCTGAGTCTTCCGGCATGGAAAACAAAGCTGCCGAAGCCTTTCGGCTCAATTCAGGCAAAGCTTCGGTCGTTGCGGCAAACACCCAGTCAGGGTACAGCGCGGTAGAAGTCAAACAACGCAAACGAGGTTCCGTCTTTGCCCCGATGACACGAAACTCGTCCCGACCAACAAGGCCTTCGTGCACCATTTCCTCGAGCAGACAGGCGCGCACCATACCAATATCGGCCCTTGCCTGCTTCATCACGTCAAAGACGCTCTGCATGGGGTATCCGGTAAACGTAGTCGAGCCAAAGAATGTTTCAGGTTCATATCCCCGAGCATACAGTTCTCCGAGATGAACGCGGTACCCGCCGAATGCATTGGGCGCAACGGCTACCGCCGTTTTACCCTTCATATCTTCGAACGTGCGAATCGCCGTATTTTCATTGCGGACAAAAAAGATGCCGCCCATACTGAAATTGGGATCGTCGGCTTCGCGAATTTTCCGCGTAGCCAGATGACGCGCGAGCCCCTGAGTCTGCATATGCGAGAAAGTGCCCGCATTTGAAATGAAAAAGTCAAGCTGTTTGCGAAGGACGGCTTCCGGCAGCGTGTCAAGATCGTAATACGAAAGTTCAATATTCCGCCCCCAGGCCATTTTCAAAGCCTGAACCGTCTCGGAGAAAACTTCTGTGCTCGACAGTTCACCGATTGTGCTCAGAATACCCAGTCTCACCGGGCCTTCTGTGGTCAACCGGCGGTCGAGACCCGACACATCGGACGATGCCGCCGACGGATTTTGCACCGCCAGCATCGTCATCAGCACAACATTACATATCCATCTGGGCATGATCGCAACCGTCGAAAAATAACCTGCCGTCACAGACATCATAACGGCAGGTCCTCAGTTGGAGATTCCGGTGCTTTAAGCCGTTACTCGAACGTGCTTGCGAAGAAAGTCGTCTATCACGGTTTCGAGCAGAGTTACCAACGCCATCGCAACATCGTTGTCCGGCTGCTTGGCTTCGAGCTCGGCTCTCACCCAAGGCACCCAAGAAAGGTGCTTCTCGGCAAAGGAAACCGCGGCGTCAGCGTGACCGGGCGCGGCAAGAAGACGCGCCCAGAAAGCCAGTAGCACACCGAGATGATCGGCCGGCTCATGCAATGCCGCTTCGGGAGCAAGGCCGAAATCGCTCATCACCTGCAAGACCTCATCGCGCGGCTCCTGCATCACCAGTCCCGTCACCGCCACGCTTTGATGCGGCGTCACGGAACCTTCGCCGACGCAAAACGCACGTGTCCAGCAGCGGGACTGCTCCTCAATCGAGCTTTCCCGCAATACATGTGCTGCCTGACAAGCTGCCTTGGCCACGGTTTGAGGCCCTTCAGACAACGTCTGCATCATTGCGGTAAGACTCGAACAAATCGAGTCATCCGCACCTTTGAGCAGCCAGTCAGAAAAAGTAAGCGCCGCAAGAGCCGTCACACGATCGGAAAGATGTTCGGTCACTTGTGTTTCACTCCTTACTTCACAAAGGTCTTCCGAGCCTCATACAGCACATTGGGCTTTGTCTGTTCGACAAGTTTGCGCGGCACGCCCACGGCATCGAACGTTGCATTGGGATGCAGCTTTTTGAGTTCCTCAATCGGCCCGCACTCCAAAGCACGACCGGGACAGGATGCCACGCAGGCGGGCTTAAGTCCGACACGCAGACGATCGACGCACATGTCGCACTTGGTCATGTGAGGATGCTCGGGCGTACCCATCTGTGTTTTTTCCAACGCCTCGAAGTATTGCGGCGCACCCCAGGGGCAGGCCTTCGCACAAGCTCCGCAACCGATGCACTTGGCGCTGTCGACAATGACTGCACCGAATTCCTTTTCCTTGGAAATCGCCTTGACGGGACAAACCTTTACGCAGGCCGGATCATTGCAGTGGTTGCATGACATGGAAAGCGGCACCACCTCGACGTCCGGAGCTCGTTTTCCAAACTCAAAGAACGTCACGCGACGCCAGTTTTCCTTCATGTCAAAACGCCGCAAAAAGGCATAGTTCGATGCTTTATCGGATGTTCCGGCTTTCCAGTCCCTCGGCGTTTCCAAACTCTTTAAAGAATTGTCCGTCAGCCCATTGAGCTTGGCGTCGCCGCGACGTCCCTCGTTCCACTCTTTGCAGGCAACCGTACATGTGGCGCAGCCCAAGCATCGCTTCTGGTTAAAGTAAAAACCCCACTGTGTCATTTTCGTATTCCTCGACGTATTCGTTGATGATCTGCTTGAGCCGTTAGGCGGGCAATGTTGCACTCACTTCACACACACAACCGCCGGCGGCAAAGCCGCCCGACTTCGATGTCTGCAGATGCAGGTAGGGGTCGCTCGCTCCGATGTCTCGGTCGATCGTCAGCGTATTGACGGCCCCGCCCACGTCAACGGGCACACGATGGCAAACGGCCTTGCCCGTACCGGCTGCGTCAAAGTAGGCGTCAAAGAATTCGGTTTGACTCGGCTGATACCAGGCGCCTTCACCGATCGATACGACTCCGGGCAATTGACGTACGGTGACTTTGGCCGGAAGTTTGATGCAACCTGCTTCGGTGTAGACATAAACGTCGGCACCGTCCTTGATACCGCGCGCTGCCGCGTCGTCAGGATGCATTGTGACGGCGTGCGGGAAAACGTCCTGGATCATCGTCGTGTTGTCAAAGGACGAATGCGAACGATTGGGCATATGCGGCGTCGTGTACTGCAGCGTATAGCGACGACCCGAAGCATGAGGCGTTTTCTCGAGAATGTCTTCGTAGCCGTCGGCCGGGCGCACGTACTGGGCACGAGCCACACCGGCCTGAACGCGACCGCGCTGCGCAAGCCAGGGGGAATAGAAATTGATGCGGCCGGTATCCGTCGGGAATTCTCCGGGCGCGAATTTAGCCGCTGCAATCACGCTCTTTTCGGGCGGAACGGGCAACTGCAGGTTGGCCTTTTCAAGCATCTCCTCAAACGTGGGAAGCTTCATGTCGGGATCGACCGACTTGTAGGCTTCAGGCAACTTCGTACCCTGCCACTGAATGCGCATCACATCATGGTCCGTCATGCCGTGGCGTCCCCAATCCAGACCGAGTCGTTCAGCGATCATCTCGTTGATGGCAACGTCGCTCTTGGCTTCGTACATGGGATTGACGACGGCGTTGACCACGTTCATGTCGGTCTTGACGCGACTGCCCGTAAAGAAGCTCTCTTCGAGGTGCGTCACCACCGGAAGGACCAGATCGGAATAACGCGCCGTCGTACTCATGAAGCGTTCGTAGCTTACGACATAGTCGAGTTTTTTCCAGGCAAGAATCTTGGGATTGATGGAAGAGCGCTGATTAAACGGGTCGGCTGAACCGCCGCCGCGCCAAACCATATCAATTTCAATCTTGGCGTCGGGCCCCAGATCGATACCGTTGATGCCGAGCACGTCGGCTCGAATTTGTTCGGGCGTACGCGAATCGCGGCCTGTCAGCAACACTTTGCTTTGCATGTACTGAGAAAACAGCAATGCGCTGTGCTTTTTCCCCTTGCACATGGCGGGCGCCTTGCCGAGCTTGACCGCCATACCGTCAACGGGAGCCAGAGCGCCGATGCCGCCGCCTCGAACCGTTGCGTTGCCGGTCATAGCCGCCAGACACAGGAGCAGCCAAACATGGTACATGCCGTTGCCGGTACGTTGCGCACCGCCGCAAGTCCATGTCGAATGCAGACAAGCGGGCTTGGTCTTGGCGTAAGTCACAGCCAGAGCCTCAATGGTTTCGGCCTGTACACCCGACAGGAGAGAGGCCCAGCGCAACACGCCCTCTTCCCCGCCGTGTTCGCGATTGAGTTCATCGAGATACTCCACAAACGACTGACCCTTAGGCGTCGTAAACGTGGTTCCCTTCCATGGCTTGCCCGTGATCGGATCTTTCGCAGGAGAATGACTGACAACCGTGTCACCCGGGAAAAAGCCGAAGCAATACTTGCGGATATACGCTTCATCGTGCAGACCGCGCCGATAGATCGTATTGGCCATGGCTGCCAGAATGGCACTGTCAGTCCCGGGACGCGGTGCAATCCACGGCGTAATGCCAGGGGCTCCCGTTGCCATGGCTCCTACCGTGCCCGTGTAGCGCGGATCAACCACCACGATCGGAATGCCCTTTTCTCTGGCCTTGGTCATGATGAAAGGCAGATGCGGCGACGTTGTTTGCGGGTCGGCACCCCAAACGATGATGAACTTGGCATTGAGCATGTCAATTGACGGATGCCCGTTGACGCCCTTGCCGAGTGCGTTAAAGAGCGCATCCATTTCATTGCCGGCCGAGTGATGGCCCCAGCACGAAACGTACGGGCCGAGGAAAGCAAGCGGCGTGCTGCCAACCTCCCAGATGGGGATGTAGCCCAATTCCTTCTGGCGAGCTCTCGCCTTTTCGATATGCTCGCATGCACGGTCAATAGCTTCATCCCAGGAAATGCGCTTGAAGCCCGCAAGATTGCCGCGTTCGATCGTTTGAAGAAGCGGATACTTCAGACGGTCGGGAGCGTACAGGCGTTTACGTTCGGCATAACCCTTCATGCAGGCGCGACGCTGCATCTTACCGATCGATTCGTCCGTCTTGGCTGCTTCGCAACGCGGAACGTCACCGGCCGAGGTCAACGCAAGCAGTCTTCCGTTTTTGACATGGGCCTTCAACATGCACTGCCCGTGGCAATGAATTTCGTGATAGGTATTGACGACTTTGACGCTTTTGTCGAGCGTTTCGGCTGGCTTAGCACCGAGAACGTCCAGATCGGTCTTGGCAAGAGCCTGTGTCCAGCAGGACAGAGATGAGACGGCCGCCGCAGCGGACGTCATCTTAAGAAACTGACGACGTGTGGAGGGAAGAGCGCAACGGCTCTGTTGTTCGGATTTGCTCATGCGATTCTCCTGTTTTGGGGCAGAGAAGCTGCCGAGACCTTCTTGTTTTTGTGAGTGCTCGGCTCCATGGTTGCATCTTGGCCTGCCAGAGTAATTCCGACAACTGTCCCAAAGTGCAGTTATTCCTTTTCGGAATAGCGAATCCGCTAAAACGTTGACGTCCGTCCCCTAAACTTAATGCGCGTCTGTAAGAGACCTGCGAGCAAACGTTCGGCGCGCTGCGTCAAGCCCTTCCGTCTGCGCCCAGCATTCGATCAAATACTGTTCCAAGCGGCGAATATGCGTGTTGTGTTCCGTGTGAGGATGTTTCAAAAGCCAGACCGGGCGTGCAGCGATTCGCCAGTCTTCCAAAACCAGTGTCAATCTGCCGGTTTTCAAAAGCGAACTGATCTGCCACAGCGGCACACCGACCGCGTAACCGGCACCGGCCAGGGCAGCAGCAGCAAGCGCTCCGGCGTTATTCACCCGCATTGTCGGCTCCACCCAGATGGCCACACTCTCATCTTTGCCTAGCATCAGCGTTCGTCCGCTTCGTTCCGCAATAATCGGTCGTTTTTGAAGATCCTCCGGGACGCGCACTGCGCTTTGCGTTTTTAAAATGTCGGGTGCCACAGCAATGCCGCGCTGCACGAACCCTAAAGCCGTCGCAAGAACTCGCGCGTTCGGTAGAACATCTTCACAGACAAAAAGGTCGTAGCCGATCATGTCCACGGGCATCGTATCGGCGTACTGTTCCACCATCACGGTCAATCCCTGCGAAGCCGGAAGGCTGCCGAATCGTGCCGTCCAGTGCACAAAAAGCTCGGCCATGGAAGCCGGAACCGCAAGCCGCAGTTCGGTGCCGACACCCTTTTTGCTTGTGCTTTGCAGCACTCGGTCGAATGCTTGAATCACGGCGATCGCTTCTTTGTAGCGCTGCACACCCGCCCATGTCGGTTTGACGCCGCGCTTGGTGCGTTGCAGGAGCGGTTCACCCAGACAATTTTCAAGTTCTCCGATTTCGCGGCTGACAAACGCCACATCGGTTTGAAACACATCGGCCGCCCGCAAAAAAGAGCCCTGCTCGACTGCTGTTGTAAACACACGCCACATCCGCAGCGTCGGCGTTTTGAGCTTTTTATCTTTTCCTACCATTCGCCCGGTCCTCTTTCGTGAATGGTGAGCTCCGGATGCGTATGCCACTTGTTCTCAATGAAATCGGCAAGTTCCTGAACAACGGCCCGAACGGGACGGTTCACGGGTAAAAGCATGCTCACAGGTGTTTCATCGGGAATCCAATCGGAAAGAACTTCCACCAGTCTGCCCCGGCGCACATACTCGAGCGTGTCGTAACGAAAGGCATGAACGGCAATGCCCGCGCCCGCCAGCGCTGCCGAGCGGGCTGCCGCATGATCGTGCAGTCGCAGTCGTGGCAGATACGGGATCACGACGCGTTCCTTGCCGCGGTGCACGACCAAAGGTCTGCCGTCCAACAGGTCGTTGCCACCCAAAAGCGAGTGATGTATGAGGTCTTCCGGAGAATGCGGCACGCCGTGTTCTGCAAGATACCGGGGCGAGGCCACCATCATGCGCTGCATGAAGCCCAGGTGCCGCGTAATGACTCGCTCGCAGGGGAAAAGTCCGTGACTGATGCGCAGGTCGCACCCGTGAGGCATCATCCGCACCGGTCCCAGCGTCAACGTCAGATCAATGACAACGTCGGGCTGCCTGCTCTCGAAAGCCGTGATCCATCCGATGAGGAGGCCGTTTCCGATGGAGCTCGGCGCCGAGATACGTATCGGGTCCGTCTGCGTTTTCGCACTCGGAACAGCTCGATTGCAGAGTTGCCGGAATCGCTTCATGCAATCTTCGATCGGTTCGAGCAGCCGTATGCCTCGAGAATTGAGTTTGACGCCATTGGTTTCTCGTTCGAACAACGACCCGCCCATCATCTTTTCAAACCCGACAAGCCGGCGCGAAGCAGCCGAAGGCGATATCGAAAGTTCCTGAGCGGCCGCTGCCACGGAGCCCGTCCGGACCGCCGCCAGAAAGACTTCAAAGTATTGGGTTTCGTCAACCGTCCGCATGGTTGCGTTAAGAACAAAACAGTGTTGCCTAATAGGGACTTACTGCAATTGTACGGAACTTCGAAAATTGAATTGGGGCAAAACGTGCGCGTTTTCCTCACCAGAAGAATCAACCATAGGAGAAGCTGACATGACCGTTACTTCCTGGATTGCTCTGGCGGTTGTAGCTGTTACGGTCTGGGCGCTCATCAAGCGCTATGAAACACGACTGGTCCTCATCACCGCCGGCCTGTTTCTAGCCTGCATTTCCTTCACCCCGATGCAGGCGCTCAACGCCTTCGCAAAATCCATGACCAATTCTGGCCTCATCATGGCAATCTGCTCGGCAATGGGTTTTGCTCTTGTAATTCAAATGACCAAGTGTGACGTGCATCTGGTCAAATTGCTCTCGGCACCGCTTTCCAAACTCGGCTTTGTGCTGATTCCGGCGGCTACCGCCATCACCTATTTCATTTGTGTAGCGATTCCGTCGGCTGCCGGCTGCGCCGCTGCCGTCGGTCCAACACTCATTCCGATCATGCTGCGCGCGGGCATCAGTAAAGAAGGAACGGCAGCGGCGATTCTGGCCGGCACCTTCGGCTCCATGCTCTCGCCCGGTTTGTCCCACAACCCCTTCGTAGCCAAAATGGCCGGCATCGGCGTCATGGACGTCATCGGTCTTCATATGCCATACACCTTGGTGTGCGGCGTGATCTCTCTAGTCGGCGTCTCGATTGTCTGCTTTGCGTTGGGCGACTATAAGAAAGGACGGACCGAAGAAGCACAGACGGCCGTTTCCGACGATATCGGGCGCTGCAACATTCTCAAAGCAATTGCCCCGCTCATTCCTGTTGCACTGCTAGTGACGGGCAATCTGTGGCTTCCCGCCATCAAAATGGGCGTAGCTCAGGCCATGCTGATCGGTGCCATCTATACGCTTGCCGTCACGCTTGCCAATCCGCAGGAATTCTCCAAGAAGTTCTTCGTCGGCATGGGCAAAGGCTACGGCGACGTTCTGGGCATCATCATTGCCGCGGGTGTTTTCGCCGCCGGTCTGACGGCTTCGGGACTTGTGGCTGTCTTTATCGATCTGCTCAAACATTCCAATGAAATTGCCCGCTGGGGCGGCTCGATCGGCCCGTTTGTCATGGGCGTGATCACGGGTTCGGGCGACGCGGCGGCGTTTGCCTTCAATGAAGCTGTCACGCCGCACGCCGAAAGCTTCGGCATGCAGGTTCCGACACTTGGCGCCATGGCTGCACTTTCGGGTGCCCTCGGTCGAACCATGAGCCCGATTTCGGGCGTTGCAATCGTCATTTGCGGTCTCACGATGGTCAATCCCATCGAACTCACCAAGCGCCTGGCTCTGCCGATGTGCGTGTGCGTGATCTTCGTTGCGTTGGCAATGGTCTAACCGCTCGTTTTCTGTTGGAGTTAAGAATCATGAACTACATTGAAAATGCTGTTGCTCTGCGGCGTGAACTGCATCAGATCCCGGAACTGGGCTGGGGAGAATTCTGTACAACTGCGCGCATCATTGAAGAACTTGACCGGCTCGGTTGGAAAGTGCATGCCGGACTCGAGCAAATCGGTCTGGACGACGTCATGGGCCGCAGCCCCGAGTTCGTTAAGCAAAACATCGAACGCGCCAAGAGCGAAGGCGTAAGCGAATCGATGCTTGAGCGTATGCAGGGATTTACGGGCTGCATCGCCGAGTTCGACACGGGTCGCCCAGGTAAGGTAACCGCCTATCGCTTCGACATTGACTGCGTGGGCGTACAGGAAACCGACAAGCCCGAACACATACCCAACAAAGCCGGCTTTGCCTCCAAACATCCCGGTGCCATGCATTCCTGCGGGCACGACGGACATACCGCCGTCGGCCTGACGCTCGCTCGCTGGATCGTCGACAACAAAGATTCGCTCTCGGGGCGCATCAAACTCATTTTCCAGCCGGCAGAAGAAGGTGTGCGCGGCGGGGCTGCACAAGCCGCTTCCGGTCTTCTGGATGACGTTGATTATCTGCTCGGCGCCCATCTGGCCATGATGTGCCCGACCGGTGAAGTCACAACCGTTCCCACTGGTGTTCTTTGCACCACGAAACTTGACATCCGCCTTACCGGTGCGCCCGCTCACCCGACCATGAGTCCGCATTTGGGCAGAAACGCGTTGGCTTGCGCCTGCACATGCGTCACCGAACTTCTCGGCATGGCACGCCACGGCAACGGTTTGGGCTGCATCAACGTCGGCCTGATGAGCGCAGGCGAATGCCGCAACGTGATTCCCGTACACGCCCAGATTCAAATGGAAGTGCGCGGCGAAACGGCCGAAATCAACGACTTTATGGTTGACCAGGCTGTCAGAATCGTCAAAGGCACCGCCTTGGCCTACGACGTTCAATATGAAGTGGAAAAAGTCGGTGAAGCCGGTGAAATGATTAACGATCGTGAGCTGATCGATCTTGTTGCGGAATGCGCTCACGAAGAACCCACCTGCAAGAACGTTGTGGAACGCAAGAAACTGGGCTGCTCGGAAGACTTCACGCTTCTGGCTCGACGCGTTCAGGCTCACGGCGGCAAGGCCGAATTCTTCGTTGTCGGCGCCGACAGAACGGCGGCTCACCATCAGCGCGAATTTGATTTTGACGAAACGGGTCTTGAAACCGCCTTCGGCATTTTCCGTCGCACAGTTGAAAAACTCAACGGCCGCTAGAGCCAAGCAACCGACGATCTGACCGTCCTCTTCCTCCCGGTACCGTGCGTGTCGGGAGGATTTTTATTCAAAACCCCGCCACACATTCAGAGAAGACCTCTCGGCGTATAAAAAAACAGAAGCGAACCAAGCCGCTTCTGTCGCGCGTCGGAGAAAGATGTACACGGAATAGAAATATAAAACGGATTACGGCACCGTGAACTCGAAGTTATGGCATTGGGCGCAGTAGTTAACACCCTTCTTGTGCCCCTTGTGGCACTCGGTGCACGGCAAATTCCCGTCGTGCTGTGCGTGCGGATTTTGTTCGTCTTTTGTCTCCGTGAGCTGCACAACCTTGTCATAGAAACCGTGACACTGAACGCAAACCTCGTGTTTGCCTTCGTCGACCATCTTCAGTTTGCCGCCGGTTGCCGTTACGTGACACATTTCACACTTCACGCCTTTAGCACCGTGGCGGTCAGCCAGAAAACCGTCGGCGGCAATAGCCGTAGCGGTAAAAGCGGCAACCAGGACACCGGTCAAAACTGTTTTTGCGAAGCGGTATTGCATGGCTGAAATTTTCCTGTGGATTGAAAATCCTGCCGACGTTTCGGAGAGAAGAGACAGACGCCGGCAGGATCAAGTGTTGCATCGGCAGCTTCGAAGTCCGAAGACTCCGAAGCCGTCAACTTATGCCAGAGACTTCAGCTTAGCAACGTTCTTACCGCAAACCTGGCCGAAGACCACGCATTCGGTAAGGTTACCGCCGCCCTGATAGACATACTTCAGAGCAGAAGCGATTTCACCAACAGCGTAGAGACGCGGGATCGGCTTGAAGTTCCAATCGAGCACTTCGCGCTTGGCGTTGCAAGCCAGACCGCCCTTGGTGTTGGGACCGCCCGCGACCAACGGCACAGCGTAGAACGGACCCTGATCGACCGGCTGCAGAGACTTCTTCTTGCGGCCGAAATCTTCGTCCACACCCTTGGCGCAGTACTCGTTGTAGCGCTTGACGGTTTCGGCAAGCGTCTTGGGATCCATACGGCCGCCGTTTTCCTTGACGGCGCGGATCTTTTCAGCAAGCTCCTCGAGCGTGTCAGCCTTAAGAATCCAACCCTTGCGAACGGCGTCGGAGTTGTCCTTGTTGCCCCAGTCGACGAAGCCGTAGCCGGCCGTAGACATGTTAAGCGCAACGATCGAACGGGAAGTGCGCAGTTTTTCGTCAAAGATCATCCAGCTCGGCGAATTCGGATATTCGAGCTTGTTGATGTCGAAATGCACGCCTTCCTTGTAGAAGAAGTAGCGGCTCGGATCGTCCGTGATGAGGTTTTCTGCGGCATAGCGGCGACCGTATGCGTTCACCACGATGGAGTGGCCGGAACCGACAGACGGACTTTCCATGCCGATGCGCATACCGTTGTAGCGATCTGGAGCGGGCATGATCAGACGGGAGGCAGCTTTGCCGACCTTCTGCAAGCCGGCACCGGCTTCCTGACCCATGATGATGCCGTCGCCTTCGTTGTAAATCGTGCCGTAGAACGCCCAGCCTTCAACGCCGGGGCCTTCGAGGAAGGCCTGACGCATCGGCTTGGAGTATTCGTAACCGCCCGAGCAAAGGACAACAGCCTTGCGTGCCTTGAACGTCACCTGCTTGCCCTTGCTGTCTTCGGCCGTGATACCGATCACTTCGCCCTTGTCGTTCTTAACAATGTGGCGGCCGCGAACTTCATAGACAATCTTGATGTTCTTGCGGCGGGTAACGCCGGTCACAAGGCACTGCCAGAAGGCTTCGCCGTTGCTCGTTTCTTTCTTGGGCTTGCCGTAAGCGCAGACGGGCGGAATGCGGTCCAGATATGAGGCGCGGTAGACCTGGTAGGCACAATCCTTGGCACCGGGGAAGTTGGGGAATGCGGCACCCTTGTAGCCGGCCGTAGCGTGAGCCTTGATGTCGGGATCCTGTTCACGCAGCCAATCGAGAAGCTTGGGTGTGTACTCAGCCCAGGCTTCTGCGAGTCCCTCGGAGAATTCGGGCTGCTCGCCTTCGAGTTTGCCGGGAATGTTTTCACCCGAGAACATGGCTTGAGCGTAAGCCTTCAGAGCAGCGCGACTGCCGGTCTTGTCGGGGCAGTGGAAAATACCGCCGGACATACGGGAATTCGGACGACAGGTCGCTTCAGGCTGACGTTCGACGATGATCACGTTGCAGCCGTTATCGGCGGCGGTAATGGCAGTGGCAGCACCCGCTGCACCGAAACCGAGTACCACAACGTCGGTCGTGTAATCCCATTTGCGGGGAGCAGCCATGGCGGCGGGAGCCGAGACGGCACCTGCGGCGCCCATGACGCCCAAAGCAGCCGTTTTCAGGAAGCTGCGGCGGCTGGTGGCAAACTTTTCTTCAGACATTGCTATTCTCCATGACGTTTTACGTCAATCCGGTTTTTGCATTCCCCTTTTTTGGGGCTTTGCTCGACGAAGAAAGCTAATGAGGAAATTCCGTTTTGTCGCCCGAATTCAACTCCGCAGAATCACAAGTTAAGTACAGATTAACTTGTCCTATCCCCGCATTGAACGCGGTATTTTTCCATTGTGCAGTTGCAATGCGCGGCCCGATACCGACCGCTCAAACCAGCCGGTGAACCATGCAGAATCTCGTTTTCCCGGAATCCGCTGCCAGTGCTTTTCTCGTGTTCCGGTATGCAGAAGTTTTTCTTGCCGTGTGTCGCTTTCGCTCTTTTGCGCAAGCTGCCAAGACACTGCATTTGAGCACGAGTGCCGTCAGCCAAACCATCTCCGCCTTCGAGTCGGCTTTGGGTGTAACGCTATTTGACCGATCCACTCGCCCGATCGTTCTCACGCCCGAAGCGCTTGTCCTGGCTGATAAGCTTTTGAAGGCTTGCTCCAATGTAAGTTCCGCCGCACAAAGTCTGCAAACGGAAAACGGTAAGCGTCCCGCTTTGCTCATCGGACTCATCGAATCAGCCTGTCAGAGTCTGGGCGCGGATCTCATTGAAAAACTTCAACCGAAATTTTCAAAAATTGCTGTTCTGACCAATTCAATCGATTCTCTAGTAAACAAACTTAAACACGGTCAGATCGAACTTTTTGTTTCCTCGCACGGCATTGAGGAGGATGCGTCGCTCTCGCGCATTCGCATCTATTCCGAGCCGCTTGTGGCCGTAGTGCCGTCCGAACTGAAAATCTCCGACACCAACTTTTCGACAGACAACCTGTTTTGTTGCGGCCTTCCTCTGATCTGGGCCCCCGAAGGCACACACAATCGCCGCCTGATGGAGGATTTGTGTTCGTCATTGGGTTGGACGCCGCCACAGGTTATTGAAGTCGAGTCACAATCCGTTGCGCTCGAACTTGTTTCGCGCGGCCTGGGCTGGTACATCTCTCAGCCGCTTTGCCTCTACCCGGCTCGAAGCCTTTTTTCAAAACTGAGAATTCTCGCGTTTGAGGATACGCACGCAGCCCGTGACTTGTATCTCATCTCTCTGCGGGGACACGAAAGTCCCGCTCTGCCTCTTGTGCGGAATTTCATCTGCAATTGGCTTGCCGTCGAAATGCCCAAGGCATTTGCCAACACAGCCGTTGCCGATCGCATCAGGGAGTCCGTCAATGAGCTTTAACTTCTACGACGGGACCCTGATCATCACGGTCTCCATGCTCGGAACGCTGGCTTTGGCGCTTTTTTCCTATTTTCTCGGCGTCGCCGTCAAAAGGTGTTTTCCGATACTGGTGCGCCTGAGCATGCCTGCCCCTGTCATCGGCGGTCTGATCTTTTGCGTAACAAATTCCATTTTGTCGTCTTACGGCATCGTAACGATCGAATTGAGTCGGACGGTGCAGACGTTAGCCATGATCGCTTTCATGTGTTCCATCGGTCTGATGGGAAGCTTCACCCTCATTCGCAAAGGCGGACTAGTACTGCTCGCCTTCTGGCTGGCTGCCAATGTATTGGGTGCACTGCAAAATCTGTTGGGCGTTGCCGTTGCTTCCTCTTTCGGACTTCCCGAACACATCGGAATGCTCGCGGGCGGCGTCTCCTTAATGGGCGGAATCGGCGTTGGCGCCGCATTCGGCCCCTTCTTTGAAGAAGCTTACGGCATCGCGGGAGCAACTGAGATTGCCGTCGCTTGCGGCACACTCGGCATTCTGATTGCGCTCATGTTCGGCGCTCCGTTCGGAGAATGGCTGATCACGCGCTATAAATTGGCGCCATGCCACAACTGTGACGCAGCCGTAGCAACGGCCACGAAAACCACCGTTCAACCCAAAAGCAGACTTGAAAAAGCAAGCGCACCGGAGTTGCTGCGCATCCTCGGACTTGTCTTTGCTGCAGCCTTGGTCGGTGACCTCGTCAATGTCTTTCTGAAAGACATCGTGACGGTGCCTGTGTACCTGGCAGGCATTCTGTGCGCCATCGTCCTTCGCAATGTCTGTGAGAAATTGAAAATCTGTGAAGTCGAAGGCCCTGCTTTGCGCGTTGTCTCCTCCGTAACGCTTTCGATCTACGTTTCGCTTGCCGTCAACAATCTCATGCTGCACGAACTCGTCTATCTGGCTCTGCCTTTGACGGTCATCATGGTTGTTCAAGTACTCTTTGCCATGCTCTTTTGCTGGCTTGTCATTTTCAAGTTCTTCGGCAAAAGTTATTCCTCGGCCCTTCTTGCCGTCGGCATGATGGGTTTCGGGTTGGGCATTACAGCCAATGGCCTGACCAACATGCAGTCCCTGACGGAAAAGCACGGCGGAGCAGACAAAGTATTTTTCATCGTAGCGATCGTCGGTACAGCCCTGATCGACTCGTCCAATACTTTCATTGTCACCGGTATGGCTGCATTGTTTGAATAAGGACTCTGTCAATTAAACAGCCTATTATGGTTACACAGATTTCAAACGATCGATAAATTTTTGCTGTCAACAATCGACCGTTACCGACCCGGGAAAGCATGGGACAAATCGCCCCAGTCCACTTCTCCCCTTTTTTCAGTACTTCCACAAGGAGAACAGAAAATGAGTAAGCGTCGCATCACAGGCATCTGTCTTGCAATTCTCACCTGCGCCGTTTGTGCAACCGGAGCCAATGCCGCTCTCAAGGACGGCACTTACGAAACGCAGGCCATGGGCAACAACGGAAACGTCGTTTTCAAGACGACCATCCGCGACGGCAAGATTGCCTCCGTTGAAGTTTTGAAGTCTGAAGAAACGCCGCTTCTCGGTCAGGGCGCCTTGGAAAAGCTCTCCAAAGCCATCGTCGAGCAGCAGTCGCTCAAGATTGACGCCGTCTCGGGCGCTTCCAATTCAAGCCGCGCGATTTTGAAGGCCGTTGGTGAGGCACTTGTAAAAGCGGGCGGCAGTGAAGCCGATCTCAAGCCCGTCAAGGTGAAAACCTCCGACAAAGCCATTTTGCAGGATGCCACAACTGACGTTTTAGTCATCGGCGCAGGCGGCTCGGGCATGGCAGCTGCCATTGAAGCCACCAACCAGGGTGCCAAAGTCATTCTGATCGAAAAGCAGCCCAACGTGGGCGGTACGACGCTCTTTTCGACTACATCCTTTACGGCAGGTGGCTCCAAGCAGCAAATGGCCGCACCCAAACCCTTTACGGCAGAGGATTTCTACAAGAAGCTTTTAGTCGAGTTCCCGGGAGCAGAAAGCCCCAACCTCAAACAGCTCGCAGAACGTTCCGGCCCAACAATTGACTGGCTGATCAACCTCGGAGCCGATCTCACCAAGGTCATCAATAATTCTCAGCACGTCTCGCCCAGCGGCAAAGCTCTGGGTACGATCGTCGTACCGACGCTCAAAAAGGAAGTCGATCGCTTGGGCATCGACACGCGTACACAAACCAAAGCCGTGGACCTCATCACCAAAAACGGCAAAGTGATCGGTGCCGTTGTAGAAACACCCCAAGGCAAATACAAGATCTTTGCCGACAGCGTGATTCTCTCAACGGGCGGCTTTGCTTCCAACCCTGAACTTGTCGCCAAATACACGCCGCAGTGGGCTGGTTATCCGTCGACTGCAAGCCGCGGCTCCACCGGCGACGGTCTCCTGATGGGCATGAAGGTCGGCGGTGCCATTTCGCATATGGACGTTGCAGGTCCTCAAACCGTGGCTTATGACACCGGCAACGGTGCGGTATCGCTGACAAATGTGCGCTACAACGGAGCCATCATCGTCAACCGCGAAGGCAAACGTTTTGTGAACGAACTCGGCAACAAGAACACCATCGGTATGGCCACCAAAGCACAAACCGAAGGCATCGGCTTCCTTGTGTTTGACCAAACGTGCCTTGAACGCGGCGAACTTCTTAAGAAGTACAAGATGCAGGGTTACTTCGTCGAAGCGCAGACACCAGAGGAATTGGCTAAGAAGCTCGGAATTGATCCCGCAGGACTAAAAGAAACGCTCAAGGAATGGGCAGTTGTCTACAACACCAAGAAGGACGAAAAATTCGGCCGCAAGGATTCAATCTTCTCGGCTATCGACAAGGCTCCCTTCTACGGACAGAAGACGAGCCCTGCCAATCAGGTAACGTTCGGCGGTTTGACGCGTGACACTGAAGGACGTGTCGTCTCTACAAAAGGAACTCCGATCGAAGGCTTGTACGTAAGCGGTGAAACAGCCGATCAGTTTGGGCATGGCGTCTCCATTGCCGTCACCACCGGACGAATCGCCGGCGAATTTGCTGCCAAACATGCTTTAAGCAAATAACCGCTTTACGACGCATAGCGATGGTCCTCGGCAGATATCAACTGTCGGGGACTATTTGCGGCATCTTTCAATCCGTCACCGTCAAAATCCCTGTAAACAACCGTCACCGAATTCGCCATCCTCAAACGACTTCTTCCAGGCTTTTTCAGCCACGCCTGACACAGCGGACACTCCTGATACGGTCATCGACTCCCTAAACTGAACGAAGCCCAGCTAGCATCGGATCGAGATTGAGATACGGCATACTTGAGAAGTACGCAAGAGGCCAAAATGAAAACGTCCGTACAGATTAACGTCCGCCTGTCACGAGAAATGCGAGGCCGTTTTGCCGATTTGTGTGCTCAGCATGGTTTGAGCGTCTCTGAAGCACTACGTCGCATGATTGAGCGCGCCGTTATTCTTAAAACCATAACTCCGGATGACGATATCTGGGACGCCATCGGTAAAAGACAACTGCCGGCCAGTTTCAAAAATCGGTTTGCCATGCTGCCGGAACTCACCAAGGATCTGCCTGAAAAGGATTACGAAGGCGACGACCCTTGGCTCATTCGTCCCGAGAACGAATGGAAGGATCGTGACGATTTCTGATGGCTTCCGGTTTCTTTAACTCAAACAGCGTCTCCTTACCGGTTTTCTGTCCGCTCCCCGCTTTACTCGTCCGACTCCAGCGCAATTAACCCGTCCGTCCCTTCATTTGTAAAGAGATCCAGCGCAATCGCCCCCACACGCTTATCAAACGGAAAGGAACCGTCCCAATCGCGCATGACACCGAGTTCACCGCGCAGCATGCCTTGGATTTCGTCAACCGTCAGATGTTTGGCCAACAAAGGCCTGCTCAACAAGCTGCTACGAGTGACAAATGAACTCACGCGGGAAGAAACCCATTTTTTGTTTCCTTGCTGCCGTTCGTATCGGCAGTCACAGTTCGTTTAGGTGTTTTCTTCAGGAGGCCGTATCGGGCGTGCCGATCAGCAGATACTCCTTGAACGCTGCCAAAGATCGCTTGCCAAGACGTTCGGCTTTCCTCAGTCCCCACGACACAAAATCAGCAGCCGCCTGTCTGTCAGCCGGTACGACCGGAGTCTCGGAAATGCGGGCAAGGCAACCGAGCAGTTCTCGCATCTGCCAGGCATAGAACCTGTCTGGCGGATAATCGGGCGCAGGCTGGAAGTTTCTATGAACGTGAGCATGCTCGAGATAGTCAGCAACTGGGTCCGCCAGTTTCGGATAATGTTCGGCAATGCCAAGCAACTCCTGCTCGTTGTTCCCAATCAACCAACCGCGCTGTCCGCCGCGAAGTGTGATTTGAAACGCGCCGCGACAGGTATCGTTTTCTTCGTCATTAAAGACGTAACTTCTCCACATATCTTTTTTGTAGCGCCCTTCGACAATCGGCGTCGAGAAAATGTCAAAACCTTCTGGCGTGCATTGTTCTCGGCAATATGTCTGCATGATCGAGAGCGCCTTGTCGACCATGAAGTCCGTACAAGCCGCGAAATCGCGAATTGAATGTTCAATGAGGCCGGCGTCGGACGTTTTTCGACACTTAAGGAAATCCTGAATGCCATCGGAGCAGTGGCAAACGGCATTGAGCAGCGAAAAAGGATTCCGGCACTTATCAGCATTGAAAGTCTTCACAAACCCCCAGTAATCGTCGCGGTCTGGATCTTCATCGCTGTCCCACAGGTCTTCCACTCTGATAACGTCAAAGCAGTCGATGGCTGCGTAGAAATCAAGTGCCTGCTGTTGTTTTTCGTGTGGGAAGCAAACGAGCACTTCGTGCTTTTCGTGTCCGTTGCGACAGAAAAGGATCAAATAAAAGTCTGTGGCAGGTTTTCCGTCAACAACCATGGCTGGATAGGCGACTCTGACTTCTTCGAGCTTGAACTTGATGCCGTTAAGTTCGAACCTCTTGCCGCGGAAATCCTTCGCTGAAAGAGACTCTCCGTCAATCAGATGCATCACCGGGTTGTAGTCTGTTTTAAGCAATGCCTTCAATTCACTGACAGTGTTAGCTTGTTCCATCTGCGTTGTTCCGGCTATGCCGGTTCCTCTCTTCTCAAAACTCCCGCTGTGATTAACACTAACGAACAACTTTTTGGTGGCAGAGATCGTAAAAGCTGAAGCGACAATATGCGACGCTCTCAAACACTGAAAAGACATTGAGGCACTTGTTGCGTATCAACTGTGCGCCAGCCCTCGATGCGTCAATTGTTGACGCATGAGCATTTATCCTGCTTTCGTCGAATAAAAAAACCACGAGAAACAAATGAGAAAGCGCAGAATGTCTCAACACGCCATCTCCCTTACCCTGAATTCGCAGAACCCCGACGGCTCCGCTGTCAATCTCTGGATTTTGCGGTTGCTGTGTAAGGGCGGCCTGTGGGCTGACGTCCCCTCAAATGACTTGTACGACCACGATCCATTGCCAATTTTTTACTGGGGCCTCAAGTTACGTTTGCATCTGCATTTAGGTGCCCTGATTCTCAACAACGAGAAGTTTCTTGAAACGGGACGCATCGGTGACATCAAAGCAAGCGAAAACCTTGGCAATTTCGATCAAAATCTGATCGTGCCAACCGAAGAACGGTTTCGTTTTCTGATCAAGGAGGTCTGGTCTCAGTACCGTTTTGTAGAGGGAGTCCAGTCTTTTGACTCCGTCAGACCAAGTCAACCGGAATCAATCGGAGCCTACTGTCATCCGTTTCTCAAACATCCTATCGCGAGTAAGTTGTTGGAAGGCCGCGTACCTCGTTGTTTGACACGGACGCTTCGGCATTTGGAATCGGCCTGTCAAGACGAAATAGCCACTCTGCCGGAAGCTTTGGCCGCCAACCTTCGTCTGCTTCAAAAAACCTTTAAGCTTTCGAGCCTGGAGACCCGCATCCTTGCTTTTGTCTTTTACACAAGGGATTCGGATCACATCGTTTGTCTCCTGAGAAGCATCCTCGACTACACTGAGCAAGGAATGACACTTGTCGTCAACACGCTAGCGGTTGCCTTAGCCGTCGATCGTGAGGACATCAAAGCGGCACTCGCCCCGGACGGAAAACTCTGCTCAATGGGCCTTCTAGAGTACGGAAGCTCAGGCGATGAATTTCGTGAGATTCTTAGCCCCGGTTCCGTGCTCTCCGCCTTAACGATGAGCGTCAAGCTTTCTCTGTCCAAACTGCTCAAGGACTCTTTTCTGCCGGCGCCGCTCCCCACGCTCGGCTTAGAGCATTTTCCACACGTGCCGATGGTGGGCCGCGTACTGTTGCCTTACCTCAAGTCAGCCGTGACTCAAAAGCGAAAAGGCGTCAACATTCTTTTTTATGGCCCTGCAGGCAGTGGTAAGACCGAGCTCACACGTATCCTTGCCAAGGAACTGGGCCTAACCGCCTACGAAGTGCAGTTCGCCGAAAGGCAAGAGTTCAGAGGCGAGAGAATCTCGCGCATCATGTTCTGGAAGGTCGCAGGCTCGGTGCTTTCTCGAAACAGCAATGAGCTGCTCGTGCTCGACGAGGCCGAAGACATCTTCAACGACATGGGAACTCTCTTTTTCAGCGGCCGCACCAACAAAGGAGAAATCAACCGACTGCTGGAAGAAAATCCGGTCGTGACGCTTTGGACTGCCAATTCGATCCACCACATCGATCCGGCAATGCTGCGACGCTTCAGTATGGTTATCGAAGTCAAGTCGCCGGGACTTGCCTACCGACGCGAAATGATCAACGAAGCGTTTGATCATCGGCTCTCGAAAGGAACGACAGAGCGGCTCGCCTTGACCGAAAACTTGTCGAGCGCTGTGATTCGATCGATTTCGGAGATCGTGCGCGAGACCGGCAAAACGTCCGAAACTCCTAGTGAAGACGAGATCATCGAGATGGCCGACCAGATGCTCAAAGCGCAACGCATGGGACGCGTGGTTGACAACAACACGATGCTGCCGGAACTCTACGCGCCGCAGTTCGTCAATTCCGAGCTCAATCTGGATCACCTTCTCGAAGGTCTGCGTACTGCCGGCTGCGGGCGTCTGTGCATCTACGGGCCTCCGGGCACGGGCAAGTCGGCTTATGCGGCCTATGTTGCACGAGAACTCGGCATTCCCTTGATGCGCAAAACCGGTGCGGAACTCAGGAGCTGCTACGTGGGTGTAACCGAAAAGCTCATTGCCGACGCTTTTGAAACGGCCCAGCGTGACGGAGCCCTTCTTCTGCTCGACGAAGTGGACTCGTTTCTGCGCGACCGCCAGGCAGCTCGTTACAGCTGGGAAGTCACGGCTGTCAACGAAATGCTTGCTCAGATGGAACGCTACGGCGGTTACTTTATCGCAACCACGAATCTGAAGGACGACCTGGATCCGGCTTGCCTGCGGCGTTTTGATCTGAAGACGAAGTTTGACTACCTGCGCCCCGAACAGGCCGTGGCAATGGCCAAGGCTTATGCGGGCAAGCTTGGTTTGACTGATGGCGTCGAAGCGCTTGACCGTGTGGCCGACTTTGGGAATCTGACACCCGGAGACTTTGCGGCTGTGGGTCGTCAAGCGGCGTTCAGAAAACTTTCGGGGGCCGAGGATTTTGTCGAACGTTTGGCTGTCGAGTCGAACTTGAAGGCTGCAGAAATGGGAAATCCGAAACGGTGGATTTTGTAGTGAGTGATGTTGGTTGATGCAAGTTAATCAAAGAATGCTTGAGTTTCTTGCATCAACTAACTCTCTCCACCAGATCAACTACCGATTTGGCTGGGAAAGCCATACCGTCTGCACCAGTTCAAAGTACGCCTGTGCATGCAAACTAAACCCGACAGCTGCAACAACCGTCGGGTTTGACTTGTTGACTTTATCCGGCCTTGAGACGGTTCTTGCAAGCGAATCGTCCATAGCCCAGAACAAAGTTATTTCGTGAACTTCACCGTATCAAAGGCGGCGATCGGTTTTCCGTCAACCTTGGTGAAGAGATAGAGCTCGGAGTCAACGCCGGCAAACGAGAACGCAGCAGCCCCCTTCACCGGGAACGTGATCACGGCATCTTTAAAACCATCAGCATCAACATCTTTGAAAACAACCTTGGCAGGCTTGGCCATTTCCTTGTTGAGCTCGATGCTACCGTCCGGATAAGGAGAACCGAAGAAGGTCGCCTTTTGGTCGAGCTTCGTGGCATCAAAGCCCTTTGCCGAGTACAGAACTACATCTACTGTACCCTTGTCAGCCTGCGAAAGCGTCGGCTTGGTGATTGCGATCACGTGCGTATTGAGCTTCTGAACCAGTGCAGCTGCTTCGCCAAGCGACTGATTGAATGCACCGACGTTCCAAGTGTGCAGATACTCGCGAGCCTTTTCACGATCTACCTTGGCAAGTTTTGCGGCGTTAGCTTGCGCAATCATGGCGGCTTGCGTCTTTTCCTTTTCTGCCGTATTGCGAATCTTCATGAACTCGTTGCGTGCCGGTGCCATCCAGTCAAGGAAGAACTGCTGGGCAAGGAACGTATAAATCGGACGATCAGCCGACCAACTGACCTGCTCAGGCGTTGCATGGAATTGGGCTCGAGTACCGACTTCAGGCGTCATATACGTCTGAGCCATAGCGGGACCGGCAAGCGGGAAAGCCGGTGTATAAAGCTGTTCGGACGGACGTCCGGCCGTACGCCAAGCCATGGTGAGCAGCGGATCCTTGGCAAGCTTGAACACGACGGAGTCAAACGTACCGATGTTGCAGATGTCCTGCATCGTTTCATGGTGCCAACCGGTCTGACGCTTTTCAAACTTCGAATGACCGCGCATGAATGCCTGCACGTCTTCAACCGTGTATTTCTTCGGTGCGGGCAGATAAGCCGGATAATCGTTCGTGTCCTTGTATTCCTTGCCCGTCACCATTTCCAGAAGCGTAAAGACGCGCTCTTTATTGCGCGGGAAGACGCGACGTGCCTCAGGTTGGTAAGCCTCGCGGAATGAGAAGTCAGAGTAATCCCCTGCCTTGGCAGGCTTATAAGCGCCCATTTCAATGGCGTGCTCAATCAGGTCGGGTGAGGCGATGACATTGGGATCCTTGAGGTCTACCTTGTCAAACGCAAACGCATTGGCAATAAAAGCGATTTCATTATCGCCGACCTTACGAGCCAGGTAACGGTGACCGCGAAGCAGCGAAATCTGCCAGGCTTCGTTGCGATCGGCGATCGTGTAGGTGCGGCCCATGTGGAAGTAGCCGTACTTCTTCATCAAGTCGATGACAATGTCGACGCCTTCACGAGCAGAGTTGGCGCGTTCAGCAACGATGCGACGGATGCCGTAACCGATGCCGCCGTCATTGACTTTCTGATCCTTTTCAATCGTGATGTTGCAATTGTTGGAGACAACCACAACACCCTTTTCATTGATGAAGCCGTCAGAGAAACTTGAGCCTTCCGGAGCTAACGTCTGCGTCCACCAGAAGCCAAGCGTGTGCTTGACCTGCGGGATCTTTGCTGCCGACGGTTCGAACTCGATCATTTCACCCGCCTTGTGATCGGCGGCTGGAACCCAGTATTGATTGGTAATAATGCGGCGATCGTTGTCTTCATTGTGCCCAATGAGAATTTCTCCGGTTGCCGACGCATCTTTGCCGACAATAACCGTAAAGCAGGCTTGAGATGGAAGACTGATCGAAGCGATGGCCGCACCAATTGAGAGAGCCAGAATGGATTTGGAAAAGCGCATGTTTTTGCTCCTTAGGTTGTCACGGCTCAAAAACTTTCACGGCACCCGGTGCGTCGGATTTTTTAAGCCGCTCAATGCAGTTTAGACGAGATTTCGTTCAAAAATTTTGAGTCCAACCCATAGTGATGTTCCCGACAAAGCATCAGTGTGCAGATCAATACCGCCGCCATGCAACCTACTAGACGATATGCATCTTTTCAGTTAGTGCATTACGCACAGTTCTCAGCTCCTATCTTCCACCGGATCCTGGCATGGCCACCTCCCTCAACTTCGTCTGCTTGTACTTCTTGAGAGATGGCGTAACCACAACTTGGCTTAGACGGTCGATTTCAAATTAACACTGCATCTTGCAGCCTTTCTTTGCTTCTTTTGCACAATTGCAAAAGGCAATCGAAGATTGCAAAACAAGTCGAATTTCATTGCATAGACTGATATCTGTGTGAATTATTCGGAGTGTCAACCATGCATTTTCAACATCTCTCCAAAATCGCTCTGGCGATCTCGGTAGCGTTTCTCTCTGCAGGAGCTTCTGCCGAGAGTAATCAGGTGTATTCCGAAACCGTTTCGGGGCACAACGCGCCAATGACCGTTGACGTCATCATGAAGGACGGTGCCATCAAAAACATCCTTGTCGACGACCGTGAATCGCCGGGCGCCGGCAAAAAAGCCATTGCCATCCTGAAAAAACAAATTCTCGAAAATCAAACCGTCAATCTTGACGCCGTGACGGGCGCAACGATTACAAGCAGCTCTTTTGTTTCGGCCGTATCTGCCAACCTTAAGAAAAGCGGCGTCGACCTCAAAAAGTTCTCCAAGGAAATCCCTGCGAAGGAACTCAACGACAAATATGAATCTCAGGTCGTAATCATCGGCGGCGGCGGTGCGGGTCTTGCCGCAGCGGCCTCGGCAATTGAAGCCGGCGGCAATGTCATCATCATTGAAAAACTCGGCTTTTTGGGTGGCAGTTCCGCTGTCTCCGGCGGCGGCTACAACGCCGTTGATCCATCACGTCAGGATCGTCAGGGCATTAAAGACAGCATCGACAAGCATTTCGAAGACACGATGCGAGGCGGACACCAAAAAAACAATCCGGAACTCGCCCGTTATCTTGTTGAGCAAGCACCCTCAGTCATGAATTGGCTTGAAGTCAAAGGCGTTCATTTCAGCCCGACGGTCAATACCATTGTCGGCGGGCTTTACCCGCGCGGTCACAGTACGGCGGCTGTCGGCGGCGGCTTTGCCTACACAAATTGGCTTGAGACCTTCATTCGGGCCTATCCCAAACAAGTGCAAATCTTTACTGATACCACTGCCGAAAAGCTGATTGAAGACAAGAGCGGCCGCGTTATCGGCGTTGAGGCCGAACACAACGGCAAGAAAGTAACGTTCACAGCTCAGAAGGGCGTCATCATCACAACGGGCGGTTTTGCCTCCAACGTTGAGCTTCGCCAAAAACTCAACACTGGCCCCTGGAAGGAAAAGGTTCTTGATTCTTCCATCGGTAGCACCAATTCCTTCAGAGCATCTCAGGGCGACGGTTTGAAACTGGCCAAGGATGTCGGTGCCGACCTGATCGATCTGGATTACATTCAGCTTCACCCGGGTGGAACTCCTGGTACGGGCATCATGTCTTCCTGGCCATCCGGTCGCAACCGCATCTTCGTCAATGTTGACGGTGCACGCTTTGTCAATGAAGACGCCCCGCGCGACGAACTTTGCAAGGCCATCTTTGCTCAGCCTCAAAGCAAATACTGGGTCGTGATGAACAAGATGCGCCTGCCGAACAAAGACACGGTCATCGGCGGCATGGCTATCGGCGAGTTACTGCAGCTTGGGAAAGCCTATAAAGCCGATACCATCGAGGGTCTGGCCAAAGTAACGGGCATGAAGGCCGATAAGCTCAAGGCCTCCATCGATATGTACAACGAAGTCGTCACCGGCAAGGTCAAAAAGGATCGTTTCGGCTTTACCAAGAGTATGGCAAGTGACGCTCCCTTTACCGAAGGTCCCTACTTCGCCACAATGCTTGTCCCGGCTGTACATCACACCATGGGCGGCATTCGCATCAATGTGAAAACGCAGGTTCTTGACGCCAACGGGAAAATCATTCCCGGCCTCTATGCTGCGGGTGAAGTCACCGGCGGCGTTCACGGCGACAACCGAGTTGGTGGCAACGGCATTGCCGATGCGATGGTCTTCGGCAAGCGCGCCGGCCAAGAAGCGATGAAGTAATCGACTGACACCTCAATTCGAAAGACGTCCGGGCGATTCCATGTCCGGACGTCTTTCTTTTTCCAACTATCTTCGGCTCTTATTCCAGGAACACCCCGGCCTTGCGCAACTTCTCGCCGCACGATGCAAATTGATCTTCCAGCCGATGCGCGATCCAATGGGCAAACTTTCGGCAACGCGACAGTTTCCAGCTTTGTGCGGAACAAACGACATAGTTCGGTTGTGACTGACGGTGCCAGCCGTTCAGAACCGGCACTAACCGACCTTGCAGAATTTCCTCAACACAGTAGAAAAACGGCAGGTCAAGTGCCAGCGTATAACCATCAAGAGCGGCGCTCTTAATTGCGCGTGCGTTCGTGCATACCGTCAGCTGTTCCTTTGATATGGGAACTGTCTCTCCTGCTCGCGTCAGTTCCGTTGTAATACCTGTCGGGTGCCAGGGCATCGTCATGATTGAGCACTCGGGCAACTGCTCAGGCGACTCAACGAAACCGTAACGTTCGACCCAGGACGGTGAGGCCAATCCCAGAAAATACATTGTGCCTCTCGGGATTTTGATCAGTCCTGCTGAATTGAACGGTTCTCCGGTTAACAGAAGCACATCGGCACCGCCGTTTCGAAAGGCTTCAATGTCAATCGGTATTTGCAATTCGAAACGCACGTTCGGGGCAAAGCGCGCATACTCAGACAGCAAGGCAGCCGAAAATTCCCCGATCGTCGAAGGCAGCATAAAGCGAATGGTGCCCGTATCGTCTGTGTCGTTCTCGTGCATGAATGATTGCAGTCGCTGGCTTGCACGTAGCAAATCATCCACATAGCCAAGTAGTTTTACTGCGGTGGACGTGAGAACAATTGGTCTGCTTTCGCGTACAAACAATCGCTCTCCGAAAGCTTCTTCAAGAAGAGTCAGTTTGCGTGAAGCTGTTGAAACCGTAACATCACAGTGAGAGGCCGCTATGGACAACGAACCGGTCTTTGACACGGCTCGGAAAATTTCCCATGCCTTGATGTCGTAGATAATGCTCATAAATAGCTTGAATTGACTGACAGAAATAGCGGCTCAAGGCATGTTCAAAATGTCTGTGATGTGCAAGGGTAATTTCTATTTTTGGACGTGTCAATCGGAAAGTTCTCTACCTTTTTGCCCTGACGCTTTCTCCGCAAAATCCTCTGTGTCTGACAGTCTGAAACACTTCATGCACGATCTCTTCGAAACGAAGAGCGTTCCTTAAAGGTGTTTCGGGCGTACAAAACAACTATCAAAAGCAGTTCACGAACGATGACTTACAGGTAGTCTGCGAGGACTCGACGGAGACCTCCTCCAAAGAACTTTTTGCTCGGCAAGAGCGCTTTGCTCCGTCAGATCAAACCTTCAACATAAACGGCGTTGTCCTGATCCCTGAGAAATTCCTTTTCGGTATGAAGTCTGCTGTTATCGGCGTACTTAACGATGCGAAATCAGAAGAAAAAGCTCACGACGGCTCGACTCCATCCTCCTTTCGTCAGCCCTGCAAAGGCAGCTTGATGTCTCCGGCAGTAGAATCCTCGCACCTAGTTTCGGAAACACCATGTCGCTCGCCTGCGCTCCCATTCATTCACTACGACGCACTTTCTTTGCCGTCGCCTGTACGCTCGTCGGATCCTTAGCCTCCCTCAACTCTTTCGCCTGGGACTTGACAATTCTGCACGCCAACGACGTCCATTCGGCGGCGGCCGGCGTCAATGACCGCGGGCCCGTTTACGACGACACCAACGCAGTGGGCGGTCTTGCACGCGTTACGGCATTTGTAGCCGACGAGAAAGCAAAGGCGAAGGTCCAAGGCAAAGGCGTGCTGGCGCTTGATGCCGGCGACTTTTGGCAGGGGACTCACTTTTTCAGAACGGGCGGCATGCCTTGGGCAAGGGCAGCTATGCGCCAAATGCCCTGGGACGCGGTGACACTCGGCAACCACGAATTCGACTTGGGATGCGAAACGCTTGCTCAATACGTAAAGGGCCTGCCCTTCCCGGTTCTCGCCGCGAATCTTAAAAAGAATCCCGCCTGCCCTCTCTCGACAGTCCCGCTTCCGTCAACCGTCGTGAAAGACCTCAGCGGCGTCAAAGTCGGCATCATCGGTCTGGCCAACGACGAAGGAAAGGATATTTCCGAAGCCTGCCCCAACACGGATTTTGCCAACCGTACCAAGGCGCTTGAGCGTGCCGCGGCGGAACTGGAAAAAGCGGGCGTCACGCACATCATCGCAGTGACGCATGTGGGCTACGAAGCCGATCAGGCACTTGCCCGCGCTGTGCCTGCTATCGATGTGATCGTCGGAGGCCACACCCACAGCGTTCTCGGTGTTCATCCGCATTCGGAAGGTCCTTACCCGACGGTCATCGCGCATGACGACGGCTCGAAGACGCTCGTGGTACAGGCGGGGCGCTCGACACGCTATCTCGGACGGCTCACGGTTTCTTTTGACGACGCGGGCCGCATCGTGCAGTTCCGGGGAGATCTCGAAGAACTCGTACCGAGCCTTCGTCGCGACGAAGCGATGCACGAATTCGTTGTCCAGTCGATTGAGGCCATTCGCGCCGATCAGGAGCGTTTCGTGGGCGTCAACACGTCAACGCTTCCCGACGGGCTCGATCCCTGTCGTGAAGGCGACTGCCTCTCGGGAATGGCGACAGCCGATGCGTTTCTCGCCTGGGGCCGCTCTCGAGGTGCAGTCGCGGCGATTTTAAACGGCGGTGCCGTACGAGCCGCCATGCCCATCGGCCCCGTCACCCACGCCGATCTTCTCGACATTCACCCGTTCGGGAACCATATTCAATTGGCTGACGTCTCGGGCGCGGTGCTTCGGGAGGCTCTCGAACACGGCATCTCGGAGCCCGACGTGATCGGCCCAAGACTCCTGCAGACCGCGGGGCTTCGATATCGACTGAATTCTGCAGCCCCCATGGGTCAACGTATCGTGTCCGCTGAGATACGCACGAAAGAAGGAACCTGGGATCCGATTCAGCCCAAGATCATCTATCGCATCGTCACGATCTCCTACCTTCTCGGCGGGGGCGACCATTTTTCGATGCTCGGGCAACACGCCAAGATTTTGGAAACCGGCCCACTGGAAGTCGACGTTCTTGAAGCCTATCTTCATGAAAAACTGGACCGGGACAATCATCTGCCCACGCCTGTAACAGGGAGGATCGTTGGGATGCCTGTCCGTTGAGGTTGGGCAGAATCAGATGTTTTGGTACTTTTCGCGTCGGAAGGTCACTGTATTGACCGAGAATCTTCTTTGTTCGAGGCAGACTTCTTGTAGCTCGATTGTCATTTACCTGACTTAGCAACATTGCTCTTCTTTCAACGGATCCAGCTGTTGAGCCGATAAACATATGGTCCTCAGAAGTGGAAGTTCCTCTTATTTTTGAAGCCAATTCAAAACAGGTACAGCAATCAAGGTGCACACCATCGCAAAGATGGCAACCAAACAACCTGCTCCGTCCGAATCGGAAGAGTCGCTTATTAGCTTGGTCATCAGGAAAAAACACAAACTGCCAATCACCGCCAAAAGGGCAATTCCTGCCCACCCCCATAAAAACATAATCAGAACAAAAGTGACCAGTGTCGACATACAGCCTCCTCTGCGCATTCAGAAGGCTGTTATACGCCCTGATGCGTCCGACACTGTCGCACTCAGATTCAGGCAACAGCGATCTGCATTTGTCGACTCGATCCTCAAACTGTTTTTCCGGTTTGACTATCTGCGCCCCTGGTAAGCTGGGTTTGACTGAAGAGATTGACCGGCTTGAGCTCGTGTCTGACTTTGGGAATTTGACGCTCGGTTACTTTACGGCCATGGGTCGTCAGGCGGCATTCAGAAAGCTTGCGGGAGCTGAGGTTTTGTAGCGAGACTTGAAATCAAGTCGAATCTGAAGGCTGCCGGGACGGACAATACGAAGCGGTGGATTTTGTGATGGGTAGCGTGGGTTGACGCAAGTTATTCAAAGAATGTTTGATTTTCTTGCATCAACCAACGCACAACGCCAGAGTGGACGCAAGGTTTGTTGACTAATCGATGAGGCTCTTTCGTACAATGAGAGATAAATTAGACTAGCCAAAGAAGCAAAGCCTTAATTCAGAATACACAATACGGGTTTATCAAATAAATTGCGCATTTTTATGGCCCCCTTTTTTGCCATGAAAACCAGGCGAGTATGCAATAAAGCGAACTGGATCAACAGAAATAGAGTTATCCTTTCGTCTTTACCCTTCAGATGATTGTTGCCCTTGAAGATTGCATTGCTTGGAAAGAGCAATAAAAAAGATAGAATATCAACCAAACCAAAATTGGCTCAGACAATTCAGGCTGAACCTACTCTTGGCGTTTCACGAACCGAACAAAGCAAAGAACACAGTAAATACCATGGTTAACCCGACCCTCTTTCTTGCTGGAAGTATCGTGCAACTCATTGAAGTTCCGGAACAAACTGGAACGATTATTTCTGCAGAACCCAAGATAAGAGGTTCAAAAATCAGGCAGCAAGTTCGATGGACTAACGGTCAAGTTGAGTACGTCAATATCGCCACACTCGCTGCGGTTCAAGATACGCCCAAATCAGATGAAGATCTGATCATCGAGAGACAATTCGGCAAATGTGTGAATTTCAAGGATTCTCTGATCCACCATCGTCTAAGTGGATCCCTTGAGGACATGGTCTATAGCTTGAATTTGACAAATACGGAATTTTATTCCTATCAATTTAAGCCGCTTTTAACTTTCTTTGACTCTTTCAACAAAAGTCTTCTGATTGCCGATGAGGTCGGTCTTGGTAAGACCATCGAAGCCGGCCTTATCTGGACCGAACTGACCATTCGCGAAGGTACTCAGAGACTGGTCGTCGTCTGTCCAGCTGCACTTTGTGAAAAATGGCAGAACGAATTGCTTTCTAAATTTGACATTAAAGCCCAAATTGTTGATGCCAACGAACTGCATAAAGCAATTATCGAGATTACCACGGGCCAGATCCGATCGGGCTATTACATTATTAGTTATGAAGGCCTTCGTCCCCCTAAGGGCTGGAAAGATTGGACACCTCAGGAAACGGACAGGAACGCAAGAGCAAGGCTTGCTTCTTATTTGAACTCTGCTGAGCCACACGGCGAAACTTTTCAGATGTTGATCGTTGATGAAGCTCACCGTCTGCGAAACGAGCACAGTCAGCAGCACAAGGCTGTTGCCGCACTCAGAGAATTTGCCGAAAACGTGCTTTTCCTGTCAGCAACGCCCATTCAGACCGGCAATGACAATTTATTTGCACTACTAAACATCCTCGACCCCAGCACATACCCCTATCCGGAGACGTTGGATGCCGTGATCCGCATGAACGAGCCATTAATCGAGCTCGAGGGCCTCATTGCCCAAAGCACCATCTCTACGGAAGAGTTGAAGCATCGCCTTCAGATCATCAAAGACAAAAGACTGCAATACGGCTTCGATGTTTCTGAAATTGACTTTTTGCTCAATGAAAATGTCAGCAACCACAAGCTTAAGGACAAGGCGTTCCGTGTTGATCTGATTAAAAGGATTAACAGATTAAACCCGTTGAACCGCATGATGACGAGAACTCTCAAAAGAGATGTTCAAGAACGTCGTGTTGTGCGAAACCCGAAGACGCTTACCATTGAACTTTCTGAAGGCGAACGTCAATACTATGAAGAGGTCACAGCCTCCGTTAGGAGATTTTGTGAAAGCCGTGAACTTCCGGTTGGCTTCATCCTAACGTTCTCGCAACAAATGATGTCGAGCTGTCTGCCCGCTTCTCTTCAGTACTGGGCTCGTCTCACGTGGTGTGACAACGACACATTTAAGGAGCTCTCGGACGAATTTTTCGATGAAAGCGACAATGGAGAGGACGTTGAACTCGGTCCCATGCTTCGTGAGCTCAACCACGTCGCCAAAAAATACATCAATACCCTGGGAATGCTTCAGGAAGACACGAAATTCAATTGTCTTCTGGAAACGATCAAGAAACAGTTAACCGCTGAAGGCTCTAAAAAAGTCATTGTCTTTTCGTTCTACAAGACAACACTCCGATACCTGGAAGCCAAACTACGACAACACGGAATTCGAGTTGCCCGAGTTGACGGTAGCATTCATCGATCCGACAGGTACAAGATTGTTGAAGACTTTTCCAATGGCCAATACGATGTCATGCTCTGTTCTGAAGCGATGGCAGAAGGCATTGACTTGCAATTTGTAGACTGTCTCGTCAACTACGATCTCCCCTGGAACCCAGCCAGAATCGAACAAAGAATTGGGCGCATTGATCGTATCGGTCAGAAGTCTCCTTCGATTAAGATTTTTAACTTTATCTACAAGTCTACGATTGAAGAGCAAATTCATCAGCGCTTATTGGAGCGCCTGGCAGTTTTCACGTCTGCTCTTGGTCTCGCTGAGGATGTGCTCGGGGCTCAAATTGACACTCTAACCAAAACTCTTTTTTCTAAGACACTCACAAAGGCTGAAGAAATAGCTGAAATTGAACGAGCTGCCATAGCTATTGAGAATTGCCGAAAACAGACAGAAGAAGCGAAAGGCAACTCCATCATCTTCGACCTTATGAATGGTCAAATTGATGACATTCAAAGATTGCAGCGTTACGTTACAGGTGAAGACCTTCTTGAGTACGTAAAAGGTTTTTGCCGACTCGATGAAGGTAATTCGCAATTATATCTTGAGTCGAAAGACCTATATAAACTTGAATTATCGTCGAAAGCCAGAATTCAACTTGAGGCATATTTGACTGCAAATTCCAAAATCCTCGAGCCAACAAATTTATTGTCAAATCCGAAACTTAAACTTAAATTTATAAATAAGAAGGGGCAAGAATCTCTTGAGATTGAAAGAGTTACACAAACTCATCCGCTCATTAAATTTATTACCCACTGGATACAAACGCAACAAAAATCTGAGAACAAGAACAAAACGTGCGCTATCTCATTGCAGAAGTCACGAACCGGTTCTAAGGCATTGGATGAAATTCCGGACGGGACCTATTTCTTTAGGTGTCAGCTTTGGTGCATCCTCTTTGACGGATTCGGTAGAAGAAAAGCAAAAGTCGGCTACGTCGCCATCAATTCTGAAACAGGAAACGAACTGACGGATGAACAGGCTGAGTTTCTTGTATCCAATGCCGTTCGTTTCGGACAAGATTTGAAAAACTATCGCAACTTGCCGGATGATGAAATGACCCAAGATGCGGTTGAGGACACGGAGGATTTGCTTGCCGAGAAACGCAACGAATACGTTACCTCAGTTCGACAAGCTGCAGAACAAGAAGCACTGACCAAGAAAAACACAAATACTCAAAAGCTCGTCTATTCCAAGCAGGTCTTCGCAGAACAAATGCAAAAGTTTGATGATGAGGAAAAACGTGGAGTACCCGGTGTTCAAGGTCGTCGGCAGGCTGTGAAACTCCGTTTTGGAATCAGACTGTGAAAAATGATTATTTGCCCAATCCTGAAGTTTTTGAAGAATTTGCTGTTCGTCTTGGGTAAGCAGAAACAGAGAATCTGTGACCTGTTCCACCGCGTCAGTTTCTGGGTCATCAATAAGACCATTCTCGGCTTGATAAGGCTTCTCTGAAACAAGTTCTGCCTTTTCTATCAATTGAAGCAAAAAACCGTAATCTTCTTTCTTTTTCTCTCGTCGCTTTTCACCACTCTCTAATTGACTAAGCGTACGGGCATGGCAAGCCAACGTTTGTGCAAACGCTCTCGGGGATGAAAAAAGACGCTTTTTTAAAACCAAAAGCACAAACTGAATACCCCTGCCTGCGAGCTTACGTGACTGAGTAGTTGCATTTGCCGTTTGCAACAACAGTTTTTGATAGTGATTTAATAGTTCATGGATGTAATGTTCTTCTTCGGTGTAATCAACTGGAATAACGTTCATTTCCCTTGCAGGAAACAACGCATTGCCATCCTTATCCGTCAGAGCGGACTTAAGCCGTCTTACAAGGACACGTCCCAACTGCTGCGCATCCGGCTCTACACCAAGCTGGAAACGCTGCTTATCGAGCAATTCCAAAAGCCCTTGCCAGGATCGCGGATTGCCGTTGTGTGGAGTTGCGGTCAGAAATAGGTGATGAGAAAAATGCGGAGCAATCAGGCGTATAAATTGAGTACGCTTACTGACTTCTCCACTGGAAGACGGAGCAACATTGTGTGCTTCGTCAACAATGAGAATGTCAAAAGTTCGGGGATAATCTGGACGTGCAGGCAATGCCTCTTCCATGAATTCCAATCCATCACCGTCTTTGGCCCAATCCATAGAGGTAATAAGACGCGGATAGGATGTCCACGGATTTGCACGCACGCCGCGTCTACGCCTCAACTGGCGCATGTATTCGGTGTTGACGATACGAAATTCCAAACCAAATTTAGCGCGCAACTCCTCTTGCCACTTAATTTGTAGGCTTGCCGGACAAACAACAAGTACAGTACGCGCACGGTGACGCAACAAAAGTTCCTGCACCACAAGCCCGGCTTCTATAGTTTTACCGAGACCGACATCATCAGCAATCATCAGATTGACATTGGCCATGTTAACCGCACGGACCACCGGGTCAAGCTGATAATCCTCTATGGTTATTCCACTACGGAAAGGTGACTGGATCAACGCAGAATTGACATTTGTTGCAACTCCCCAACGAACAGCGTTGAGGAAACTCTCAAAAACTGTATAGTCATCAACTCCTCGTAGATCCGGCAACGACAAATCCTCAATTGACGCGCCTGGTTCAATTTCCCAAATGACACTTGATATTTCTGAACGCGCGTCTTCTTCAATTGATATGAGATCAACTCGATGTTGGCACGGAATTCGGGACGACAAGCCTGTGGGCTTGATATCAGTAACAATCCAACGTCTCGCTCGCACATGAACAAGATCACCGATTTCGGGAAAGGATTTGCGCGCCGTTGTCATTCTATGCTCGTGTCAAAATATTCAGAGAGGGCAATCTTAACCGAACCCAGCAAATGACAACGGCTCGACGAATCCTTTGAACGTCTACAGCGAATTTAGGTGTTTGAAAATACTGCGTCCTATAAGTTCCCCTATTACGACAGGAACAGCGTTCCCAATCATGCGCGCCACGTGCGTCATGAGGATTTTTTCACCCGGGGCAACAAACTGGTAGTTATGAGGAAAGCTTTGCAAAATTGCCCCCTCACGAAGTGTTAAAGCTCTATCTTGCTCAGGGTGTCCAAATCGGCCTGTGCCGTAATTCAAAAATTGTGTCGTCATTGTGGGCGATGGCTGATCCCAGCTCATCCGTCCATAGACGCTCTGGTAACTGGAACCAGATTCCTTTTTGTGGCACAAACACCGAAGCTCTTCCGGCCAATCTCGCCAGGTTCCACCGGGTTTTGACGCCCGAATTCGCCTCAGATTGAGATCATTGAGTGAAAACGACCGATGCAAGGAATCATTTTCATCCACTGCCCCCGCATCAACCTTGGGTAAAAAACCGATGGCTTCCCGAACAGTAGATGGCCTGGCTCCAAATTGTTCTGGATTCAGAATCTGGACCGGTCCGAACCGCGAGGCAAGAAGTACTAGACGACGTCGATGCTGCGGTAGGCCATAGTCTTCGCAGCGCACAACTTTCCAAGAGGGATCGGCGTAGCCCAATCTTTTGAGGCCGCTCACAAAGGTTAGAAATACATCTTTGGTCGCGAGCTCAGGAACGTTTTCCATCGTGACCAAATCCGGCTTGGTTTCTTCAACCAATCTAAGGAATTCACCGAGAAGATTCCAACGCGGATCAGAGCTATCGGCTTTTCGGTTGTACGAAGAAAACGTTTGACAGGGAGCACACCCCGCTAAAAGCGTCAAATCTCCATCAGGACGCTTTTTTTTCAGATAGCGAGTCAAATCACTGGCATGAACATCCCGTACATCTCGCTGAAGATACACCGCACGATTGTTGTATGTGTACGCGTACTGACAGGATTCCACGCAATCCACACCTGCCGTGACATCCACCCCGGCCTTTATCAAGCCATGCGTCAACCCGCCAGCACCGCAGAACAAATCAACGGCGCGTACACGGTAACGTGGTTTTCTTTGGCTAGTTACTCGGGAAGTTTTTGGCATAGTCAATCGAAACAGCAAATCACCTTAAAAAGCCCTATCGGGGCATCTTGAGCACAGATTCTATTGCGAGTACCACCCTCGGAACAACAATTCACATTCAACGGAGGCTGCGAGCCCCAGAGGGTGGTGCCATCTAACACGAGTCTGAGTCACTTGCTGGTTATGTGACTTGCCGCAATGTACACAACCCTGTCATCCATAGAACTCTCTATTTTTCATATTGCTTCCTGCCTGTTACCCCCTGAGGAATATCAACTTTGAAACTAACAGTCGCTAATTCGGGGCAATTCCTCGCCCCCAAAAATTCGAAATTGGGCAACAGGAGACATCGCTGGTAGGATGATGAGAAATCTCCAATAATGTGTCGGGTGGATCCTCGGACTTTTTCATGCCTACCTCGCAGACATAAATTGGCTAAATTTTCACGCGATAGGCAGTTCTAGCGAAAGATCGTCAGAATACCATGGCAACACGTTCACCAAATTGGTCCATTGAAGAAACCACACTCGCCCTCAGCCTGTACGTCGTAACGCCTTATTCCCGAATAAGAGCTGATAATCCGCAGATCATGGCTCTAGCCAAATTGATCGGTCGCCGTCCTGGTGCTGTGAGTTTTAAACTGGCTAACCTTGCTTCATTTGATGACAAAGCCAAGGGAAAAGGGTTCGACCATACGAGCAAAAATGATTCTCTCGTCTGGAACCATTATTTCGATGGTAGAGAATTATCGTTGCCGTCGCTTATGGATGATGCAGTCACTATCGCCAACAAATTACCCAACCCAGATCTCTCTCTTACCGATTGGCTTGATCCACAGAGCAATGAGGCTCCTCTATCTCCTTCTCTACTATCTCGGGAAACTCTCACCGACCTTCTGGTTACGCCTGAATTTTCAGATGAGATTAAAGTTATACGAACGCAACGTCGTTCACAAGGTATCTTCAGACAAGCTGTTTTAGCTAATTTCAACGGAGCCTGTGCTGTCACGGGGTGTTGCATCCCGAGTCTTGTAGAAGCTGCTCACATCCTCCCATGGGCCGATCATCCCTGCGAACGTTTAAAGCTATCCAACGGCCTTGCTCTTAATCCCTTTCTACATGCCGCATATGACGATAACCTGCTAGGCATTGACGCAGACGGCAAAATTTTCGTATCTGACTCCTTGCTATCCAACAAAGGCGGTAACGAAAAAATGCTTCGTCACCTTAGGGAAATTAATGGCATAGAGATTGACTTTAGCAAGTTGCGTGTGCAGCCAAATAAAGATTATCTAGACGATCGCTTCCAAACATACAGATCATTCCAGTTATCCCGGTAATCAACTATCGGAGATACAGAAATTAACTTCAATCGAACGACATGTATTTGTCTGTATCTGCGCCTTCCTGTTAGCAATTACTTTGCTACAAAAAGTTTTTTCCAATTTCCCTTTACTTCCATGCCACCCCATCCCGTTACAATCGAATTAGGTAGTACTCTTCACGCGAGGTAGCTCATGCTCAACCGTCGTCTCAATCTGGCCATCGCCCTTTCCTCAGCCCTGCTTCTCGTCGGCTGCGCCAGCTCTCCCGAACGCTCGGAGTTCGTCGAGATCGGAAACAACACCTACACGATCAGCGCCTCGAGCGACTCCACCGATAACGGCGGCATTGTTCGTGTTGAACTGATCAAACAGGCTCAGGAATTCTGTGCGGACAAGGATCTCAAATTCCGTTTGCTCAAGTCTCGCTTCAATGACGGCAATGCGGACAAGAGCGCTACGGCCACCATTGACTTTGTTTGTGAATCACCTACGACTGCTGCAGCCAATCAACCTATGCAACAGGTTCCCGTGACCGAAGTCCCCTCCGTCAAAGTTCCTTCGGTTCTAGTGCCATCAGCTAAAAAGCGTTAAACAACACAAGCTGATCAACGACAAACGAAACCGCAAGCGTTCTGCCATCCACGTCAAGCGCAAGCGGTTTCTTTTTGAGATCAATTAACCTTGACAGGTCATACCACTTCGTTGTCGGACACGGCGAAAGATAATCGCGCCGCATCGCTCACGCCTCAGAACTCTTGGCGCTTGCCAGCGGCACCACTTTTCTTCTGAATTTCTCGTTCAGCACCTCAATTGAGGCTTAAATCCGCTCGCGGCTAATTAAGTTTCTGATTTAGCCGCAAACCCAACAAGGATACGCGCTTTGGCTTGTAGCTTTTTTGAGCTGGAAGTCGTATCAAGTCAACAAATCAACTCCACTTCCCGAATTCAAAAAAGATTTAAAAATATAAAACCACTTTGGTGCCTTGTTTCCTTTTTCTTCCTCATTCACGTAAACCATGGAGCTAATCCTCTATAGCCACTGCATGTCTGCGGGAGTAGCATATTACGCAGAAGGCTTAATAAGCCCAATCAAGTTCGTAACTGAGGAGAGGTAAAGATGAGCTTTACATTGAAAAAGATAGTTCTTCCCGTAACAATGGCTTTTTGTGCCATCAGCGCGTCTGCAGCGACCTACACTCAGACGGTTCCGGGCCACAACGGCCCGATGACTGTTAAGGTCGCAATCGACAGCGGCAAGATTACGGCAGTCGAAGTTGTGAAACACAACGAAACGCCCGGGGTGGGTACCAAAGCAATTGAAACGTTGCCGGCAAAGATCGTAAAGGCCAACTCAACCAAGGTGGACGCCGTCACCGGTGCCAGTGTCTCTTCCAAGGGCATTTTGATGGCTGTCAACCAGGCCCTGGATGCCTCCCAGGGTAAGAAGGTCGGTAAAGCACAATTTAAACCGGGTACATACAAAGCTCAGGTCTACGGCAACAACGGTTACCTCAATGTCGAAGTCACGGTTAGCAAAGACAAAATCACCGACATCAAGGTTCCCGGCCACACAGAAACCGATCTGATGGGTGGCATGGCCATTCGCACAATGACCAAAGACATCCTTGATTATCAGACCGTCAATGTGGATGCTGTTTCCGGCGCGACGGTCACGAGCGGCGCATTCAAACAGGCTGTTATTGCCGCATTGGAAAAAACAGGCGTCAATCTGGCTGCGTTGCAGACCCCCGTCCCCGTCAAGATCAAGAAGTTCAACGGTACGAAGACCGAAAGCTATGACCTTGTCATCGTCGGTTCCGGTGGTGCAGGTCTGTCAGCTGCGGTGACTGCGGCCGAAGCAGGCAAATACAACATCGTTGTGCTGGAAAAGATGCCTGTGATCGGCGGCAATACGCTTCGCTGCGCCAGCGCTTTCAATGCCGCTGATCCGGAACGTCAAAAACTGCTTCCGATGACGGACACCCTCAAGGATGCCGTCGTTAAGGCCATCAACGAAAAACCGGCCAACGCGGATCACGCCAAACTGATGGCCGACGTTAAGGCCAAGTACGAAGCGTATTTGAAGAGCGGCAGCAAGACGCTTTTTGACTGCCCCGAATGGCATGCCTTGCAGACCTACAACGGCGGCGACAAGGTGGGACATATTCCCCTGATTCGTACCTATGCCGAAAATGTGCTTGAAACACTTCACTGGATGCAAAAGCACGGTACGCCTGTGATGGATCGAGTCAGTCAAGGTGCCGGTGCTCTTTGGCAGCGTACACACCAAGTTGACGCGCCCGCCGGAACCGGACTCATTGAACCGTTGCTCAAGGCCGCCAATAAGGAAGGCGTCAAGATCATCACCGGTATGCGTGCCCAAGAACTCATTTACCGCAACGGGGAAGTCGTGGGCGTCAAAGCCAGCGACAAGGTGGGCAATTCCTACGAGTTCAAGAGCAAATACGGCGTGATTCTCGCCACCGGCGGTTACAGCCAGAACAAGGAAATGCGCCAAAAATCTTCGCCCGTCTTGACGCCTGACATGGTTTCGACAAACCAGCCGGGTGCTACCGGCGACGGCATTGTCATGGCCACGAAGATCGGTGCCGATCTCACCGGCATGAATTACGTTCAGGTTTACCCGCTGGCAACGCCTGGTTCCGGTGCCTTGCAGGGACGTGCCCGCAAGATGTCCGGCCTTGACGACGTGATTGACGTGAATAAGAATGGCTTGCGCTTCGTGAAGGAAGACGCTCGCCGTGACGAGTTTGTGGCTGCCATTAAGAAACAGCCCGGTGCCATGTGCTACGACATCAATGACTCGAGCATTGTCCAGAAATACAACTCGTTTGCAGAAAACGTCGAAACGCTTGTTAAGCTCGGTCGCATCTACAAGGACGACACGCTGGAAGGTCTGGCCAAGCAGCTTGGCATGCCGCCGGAAAATCTGAAGGCTACCGTTGAAGAGTTCAACAAGATGGTTGAAGCGAAGAACGATCCGAAGTTCGGCCGCAAGCTCTTCGACCGCAAGATCGAAAAGGCTCCGTTCTATGCAACACCTCGCGCACCGTCTATCCACCATACAATGGGCGGTTTGTATATCAATCCGAAGGCACAGGTGCTCGATAAGAAGGGCAACGTGATCAAAGGCTTGTATGCAGCCGGTGAAGTGACTGGCGGCGTTCACGGCAGCAACCGCTTGGGCGGCAATGCTACTGCCGATGTGTTGACGTTCGGGCGTATTGCAGCTAAGACTGCTTTGGGGCTGAATAAGTAAGGCTCGTCCCTACTTCATTGCTCTTTTGCGATTGGGGGCAGGCTTCATGGCCTGCCCCAATCTGTCATCAGGAATCAATTACTTACTGCTTTGCTACCGACTCACTGCCTTCGATCCAGCAACTGATCCACCCCGACCAGATGCAAATAAGGATCCCGTGTAGCCATATCAAGCAACACATCGTCAAATCCCATGCGAGAAAAAATCCAATAGTGAAATACGGCATCCTCCGCAACCGGCAGTTGTTCGCATTTGGCCTGAAGGGAGCGCAACACTTTGATCCCGACTTTCTGATTGCGATACTTGCATTCAGCCACAAGACAATGCCGTCTTTCGTGATCGGCTCCAACCAAATCAATCTCCGTGCCGTTTCTCCACCATCGCCCGAGAGTCGTCACAGAAAACGGCAGCTTCCCGGAAAAGCGCAGTTGTGTCAGGTATTGACGACAGACCTGCTCGAAAGATTCGGCTGCGAAATCCGCAAAGCAAGGCTCTACGGTCGCTTTCCATTCTGAAAGGGCCTCTTGCCGCGTCATGATCAGACTCGGATTGTTGGCTAAAAACCGAAACCAGAATTTCACGTACGGATCGGCAATGCGATAGAGTCCTCGAGACACATTCCCCAACTCCCCCGGACCGGCGAAGACAGGAAACTCCTTCACAACCAAATCCATGTCTTCCAGTACGGACAAATATTTGGAAAGCGTTCGCGTATCCACCAAGCTCTTCTGCGCAATTTCGTTTCTTGAAGTTGAACCGAAGGCAATCGTTTGAAGAATGGCGTTGTAGGTGGCAGGATCCCGAAATTCCTGCCTCAATGCCGATTGAACCTCGTCATTGAGCAAACCGTTGGATCTCATAATATTGGCGGCGAGATTTTCCGTCATTGAACGTTGTGGATTCACGCCCTGCCAGAAATACGGGATTCCGCCCAACACGGCGTAACCGCGAAAAACGTCATCCACAGAATAAGAAGGCACAAATTCGGCGACCGTCTGAAAAGGAAACGGACGAACTTTCATGATGGTTCTCGCTCGCCCGTAAAGAGGATTCTTTTCTCCCAAAACTTCTTTGGCGATAAAGGACACGGCGCTGCTGCAAAGCACCAGCAGAATGTTTTCTTGAGACAACTCCTCGTCCCAAAGCACCTGAAGCTCGGAGAGTATGCTCGGGCGCTCCTTGGCAATGTATTGAAATTCGTCAATGACAATCACCTTGCGAGCCGGTGACGGCTGAGTCGCAAGTGCCCTGAGCGCCGAAGTCCATTCGAGATAGCGCAATTGCGGATTTCCGCAAAATGTTCCCACAGCCTGAGAAAAACGATCCAATTGGTACGGATCTTTCCATGCTTTCGCTGTGTAGAAAAAAGCAGGTTTTCCTTCACAGAATTTTTGAATAAGCGCCGTTTTTCCAATACGCCGATGGCCGTAAATAATTGCCATTTCGGCTATTCTGCTGTCATACGCATCCTGCAATGATTCAAGTTCACCGACGCGGCCAAAGAAATCTGTGTCGCCCATCTTCTGCTCCTGCGCCAACTATTTTATTTTCCTGATTTAACTATTAAAGATTATGTTCCGCCAGATCGCAATCTGCCAGATCATAATCTTCACACTTTTCCTATCGCTCCCCGACACGCTCAGATCTGCCGCAATTCAATTGGCCTTGAGTAAATCATTCCTCTTCGTCGTCGGACAGAGTGCCAAACCCTCTGGCCTCATTGCCTAATCCATCTGCGCCGCAAGCCACTGCGCCTCGATGAACGGCCTACGCCCCGCTGCGCGGGTCCCCTCCATTAAGCGAGGCTTTGGGCTTGACACGATCACCCCCTAAGTCGAAGTTGATCTCGACTCGTTACGTCGTCATGGTAAGGAGGATGATGCAAGGATAAAATCGAAGAAGACTCTCTGACGAGACTGTTTGGTGTCAACCAAATCAGGTCTTTGTAAAAAAGCTGTCGACAGTTTTAGGCAAAAACCAAAGAACTGTTTACTTATTCAGTCACACCGCAGAAAACTGTCAACCAATTTCAGGCAAGGACAGAGACCTGCATATATGCATCAAAATCCTGGGAATTTGATGCATGCACGCATGCTATTCCTAGGAATTTGATGCATTTTGCTCCAAATACCCTGCACTGAGACAAGCAAAAACTCTGGAGAAGAAAGGATGCAACGAATTGCCATGGACAAGCAGTTCGCATAAAAGCATTACGAAGCAAAGCGCCTGATGCTTCTGGCTTTGGAAAAGCAAAAAGCGGGCTTTTCGAGCAATGTCACGCAGTGAGGCGGTGAGTGGTCCTGGTCATTGAGCGGCAGACCATCTCTTCCCGACACGCTCAGATCTGCCGCAATTCAACTAACCGTGAGCAAATCATCCCATTTCGTCGTCGGACAAGGTGATAAATACTCTCGCCGCATCGCCCACTCCGCAGAACACTTGGCGCTTGCGAGCGTCACCACCTTGCCGCCAAACTTCTCGTTCAGGGCCTCAATCGAAGCCTGAATCCTCTCTCGGCGTTTCAGAACCTCGATCTCATCCGTGTCGAAAAGCGTCGTCGGCACCAAGGACTGTTCCACCGGCACCAGGTCGGCAAGCATGACACCCGCTTTTTTGTACCCGTATCCTTCCTTGAAAAAGGCTCGCACCAGATCGTGTGCGGCCTGTGTGAGCGTGATCACGTCCGCACACGCGTGTTGCAATGGTCTGTACTCGACAACGGCGTGATAACGCCTGTTGGCCTTAAACGGATCCGTATGAAACATCACTCCCACCGTTTTGGCGGCGCAGCCCTGCTTACGCAACACATTGACGGCTTCGGCCATGTGAACCGATACGGCCGCAAGAATGGCGTCCATGTCGCTGCACGTCACGGCAAAGCTACGTGTCCGAACAATCTGTTGCCGCGGCTGCGGATGATCTTCCAAAGGAATGCACGAGACGCCAAGAATCTCTCTGTGCGTTCGTTCAAGTACGACCGTGAAGCGCCTGCGAATGAGTGAAGCGTCCATCCGGGCAAAATCAAGCACCGTCTTCACACCCATGGCTTCCAATCTCTCGCGGTTTCTGGAGCCGATTCCCCAGATTTCCTTGATCGGCGTAATCGCCATGGCTTTGTGTTGACGTTCCGGCCTCAACTCCAGCCAATTGACAACGCCGTTAAAAACCGGATAGGTCTTGGCAAAGTGGTCGCATAGTTTGGCAAGCGTCTTGGTGGGGGCAATCCCTGCGCACGTCGGAATGCCGACCCACTTGTAGACGCGCTGCCGTATGGATTGCACCAACGCGGTCAAACGTGCCGGATCCCCGTCTTCCACCCCGGTTAAATCCCCAAACACTTCATCAATGGAATACGACTCCATACGCGGAATCATGCCGGCAACGGTTCTTTGCATCCTCCCTGAAATCGAGTTGTAGAGCTCGTAGTTTGAGGACAATACGGCCACCTTGTTGGCTTCAACGATGTCCTTGACCTTAAAAAGCGGCATGCCGCGCTTGAGGCCCACGGCCTTGGCCTCCTTGGTGAGCGCCACGATGCAGCCGTCGTTGTTGGAGAGCACAACAACAGGTTTGCCGCGCAGCTCGGGACGGAAAAGCCGCTCGCAGCTGCAGTAAAACGAATTGCCGTCCAGATGGAGAAAAATAGGCGTAGACATTTGCATACGAATCTTGTTTTGAGGTAGGATACGTTATTCGTATACAAATCGCAAGTGCGAGAATCCCATGGAAAAAAGCAAAAAACAGCCTTCGTCCCAAGAACACAAACCGGTTGGAAGACCTCGTCTGACCAATGAGTTGCTCGATGTCAATCTTCAGGTTCGCGTGACCAAGAAGCTTGCCGACACCTGCAAGTCACTGGGCGGCGCAAACTTTATGAGACCCCTGCTTGAAGCGGCAACGCAGCGGGCTATGGCACTCAAGAAACTGGCTCCCGCTCGTCCCGGTGAAGAATCCGAAGGCATCAAGTTCATTGACCTGACGGTTCAGTGCGGCTTTCCCTCCCCTGCTGCGGACTATGCCGAAAACGACCTGTCACTCAACGACTACTTCGTGAAAAACCGCGATGCGACTTTCATTATCGAAGCGCGCGGCGACTCCATGATCGACGCCGGCATTTATGAAGGCGACATTCTCATCATTGATCGCTCCATCGAACCGCGCCGCGGCGACATTGTGCTTGCCTATTTGCAGGGAGACTTCACGCTCAAAAAGCTTGAATTTGTCGACGGCAAACCGGAACTGCATCCGCAAAACAACTCCGGCAACTACCCGGTCATTCACCCGGGCGAATACGACGACTTTAAGATCGAAGGCGTTCTGGTCGGCTCCGGCAGAAAATACAGAAGCTGACAATGAAGAAGTACATGGACTTGTACAAAAAACGATTTGCCGATCTTACCGCCGATGAGCTCTACCAAATCCTTCAAGCTCGATGTGCAGTCTTCGTCGTTGAACAAAAATGTGCCTATCAGGATCTGGACGGAATCGACCGGCAAGCACTTCATGTGTGGCTTGAAGACGAAGGCCAAATCCTCGCTTATTTGCGCATCTTTGCCGCACCTGATCTCGCCGATGCCGTACAGATCGGACGCGTACTCACGACTGTGCGAGGCAAAGGCTTGGGAGCCAAAATCCTCCAAGCCGGCATCGCCGCCATCCCTGACTTCTTTACAGATGTTCAGACGATTCGACTCGAAGCGCAGTGTTACGCAACAGGTTTCTACATCCGTGAAGGTTTTGCGGTACAAGGCGAACCATTTGACGAAGACGGCATTCCCCATGTGTTGATGGCGCGTCCGCTAGTCCTTCCATAGGATGCAACAAAAAAACGACCTTGAGCCTACACTTCGGCAACTTGCAAGACATTACGCTACAAACGCAAGTAGCATCACAAGCTATATTTTTGAAAGCAACTTTCAGAACAAAACTCACAATGCCAAAAGCAATCATCGTCGGCGCAACGTCCGGAATCGGCAAAGAGCTCGCACTGCAACTGCTTGCCAAAGGCTGGAAACTCGGCATTGCAGGAAGACGAACTGAGCGTCTCGAAGAAATCAAAGTCCAGGCACCGCAACGAATCCATACGCGACGCATTGACGTGCGCTCCAACGATGCCGCAAGTGACCTGCTTGCTCTGATTGCCGATCTGGGCGGCATGGATCTGTACATCCATTGCTCAGGCATCGGATGCCAAAACACCGAACTCAATCCTGTCGCTGAATTGAATATCGTCGCAACCAATGTTGACGGCTTCGTTCGGCTTGTTGACTGCGCTTTCTCCTACTTTCTCGGAAAAGGCGGCGGACATCTGTGCATCATCAGTTCGATTGCCGGCACGAAAGGTCTCGGAGCCGCTTGCGCTTACTCAGCCTCAAAAGCGTTCCAGAATACCTATCTGGATGCTCTGGAGCAACTGTCCGTGATGCGACAGTGCCCGATGACCTTCACCGATGTAAGACCCGGCTTCGTTGACACGGATCTTCTGGCCGATGGCAAGAGCTATCCGTTCAAGATGAACGTCACGAATGTCGCCTCCTCCATTGTCAAAGGCATTGAAACGAAAAAACGCGTTTTGGTCGTTGACTGGAAATACAAGCTCCTCGTCTTTTTCTGGCGTCTAGTGCCGCAGTGTCTTTGGAAGTTCTTCCCGATCAAGAGCTAAACGCGGAACAAAACGGTATTTCCGTCTGACCGCTTCGGTGGAAGATCTGGAGATACGCGAACCCACTCCCGTCATCGTCGGCACCCATCAACGATTGGTAAACTAAACACCAAAAACACAGCCAATAAATATTTTTTAGCCTGCTTTTAGGAGTGCTTTATGTCAGAACTTGCCAGCTTAAATCTCAAGCTGCCGGCCACGCTAAAAAATGACTTTACTCAGACGGCTGAAGCTCTCGGCATGCCTGCTGCAACGGCACTTAAAGTTCTCATTACCCGTTTTGTTGAAGTAGGAGGCTTTCCCTTCGACGTGAGAATTCAACGCCAGGGCTTTAACTGGAATGATCCTCGCATCATTAGAACCTACCATCAAAATGGGAAACTGATGATGCCCGCCCAGTGGCGCGATGAGGACGACGATGATGATGTCGAATAATCTGCCTTCTCCTTTCGAGAGTATGGCGGCTTGCCTTTTATTTTGACGAGTGAGACCTGGGTTCGTTGACACGGATCTGTTGGCCGACGGCAAGAGCTATCCGTTGAAAATGAATGTCTCGGATGTCACCTCCTCCATCGTCAAAGGCATTGAAACCAAAAAGCGTATCTTGGTCATTGACTGAAATACAAGCTTCTCGTCTTTTTCTGGCGTCTGTTGCCGCAGTGTCTTTGGAAGTACTTCCCAATCAAGAGCTTAACAGCTACCGTATACGTTGTCTCTTTGCTCCCGAATCCACACCTTTTGTGACTCCGGTCAACATACCAGGGTATCTGCCCTGAAAAACTTCCCTGTGAATCAACTGTTTCCGCCGACTCATAAAGAGTCGGCCTCTGGAGGAGATCATCATGGAAGTTTCCCGCCGTTCGTTTTTAGCCGGCGCAGCCGCATCCGGATTTGCAGGCTTTGCCGCTCCCGTTTTTGCTGCACCGACCCCTAGCCTTCTGCGCACGCCGTCCAAATGGGACATGACAACAGACGTTGTGGTTGCAGGTTCCGGCATTGCCGGCATGTGTGCAGCCACCGCCGCTGTCGATAACGGCGCCAAGGTCGTCGTCTTTGAAAAAGGCAAATACTACGGTGGTGCAGCCGTTATCAACGGCGGCATCATGGCACTTCAGGGCGGCACAAAGTGGCAGCGTGAACACGGTGTAACCGATACGCCCGAACGCCTTTATGCTCACCTCACGGATCCCAAGAATCCCGAGTACAAAAAGAACAACCCCGCTCTCTTGAAGAAATACTCGCAGTATTGCGGTCCCACTCAGGAATGGCTTGAAGCCCACGGCGTTAAGTTCCTTCCGACCACAACCAAACCCGGCAAGTACGACAGTCAGCACCACGAGTTTTACCTGCATGTCTACACCGACGATCCCGGCGACGGCAACCGTAAACCTCAGCCTTCCGGAGGCTTTATGGGCGGACGCGGCGTCATGATGCCGCTCAAAGCCTACTGCGAAAAGAAAGGCGTACAGATTCTGATGGAACACAAGGTCACCGACGTCTACAAGAATGCTCAGGGCCGCGTGATCGGCGCTCGTGTTCAAGCCGGCAATAAGGTGATTAACGTTCGTGCCCGCAAAGGTGTGGTGCTCGCCGGCGGCAACTTCAAGAGCAACATCGCCATGCGCCGCTACATCGATCCGCGCTTTGCCACTCCGAATATTCCGGCAACCGGCTATCCGCACTACGAAGACGACGGCTCGGCCATGATTGCAGGTCTCAAAGCCGGCGCCATGTTTGAAGCCGGTCGCGGCGAAGACACTCCCTATATGCGCCGCATGTTCGGCACGTCCACGTACGGCTTCCCGAAGGGCTCAAAGTTTGGGCATCCCGGCATTGGCGTCAAAGGTAAGCGCTGGGGCGATGTGATTTTCACCAATGCCTCCGGCAAGCGTTTTGTCCGTGAAGAAGACAAAAAGGATTTGGGCGGTTTCACCTTCTACGACATGGCTCTGGTGCAGCCCAACCTGATTATTTGGACCGTCTTTGACGAAGCGGCCGCAAAAAAGAACCACTGGTCGATCAAAGAAGATGTCTGCCAGCCTGGCTACGCCTTTAAGGCCGACACGATCGAGGAACTCGCCAAGATCACCAAGCAACCGGAACTTCCTGCTCAAGTGGCCCGTTACAACGGCTATGTGGACGCCGGCAAAGACGAAGAATTCGGCAAACCCGCGGAACTTCTGAAGACCAAGATCGCTCAGGGCCCCTTCTATGCCGTGCGTCTGGTCGTCTTCCTGCACAACTGTGCGGGCGGCTTGTCGATCAATGACAACGCTCAGGTGCTCGACATCGTCGGCAAGCCCATTGAGGGCCTCTACGCAGCCGGCGAAAACTGCGGCGGCATTTATGTCGGCAACGGTATGCCTCGCGGCATCATTCCGGGCCGCTGGGCGGGCGAACACGCTGCCAAGGCTAAAGCTGCTTAACTCACCGTTCTTCAAATCGGAAAGTCCGTCTGAGACTGCTCAACGGACTTTCCTCAACCACCCCAATTTCAAGCGCCAACGGAGACACCGCCATGAAAACGCTGATCAGCGTTGCACTCTTGAGTCTTTGCCTTTGCTCGGCTCATGCAGCCGAAATGACCAAACAACAATGCCTGTCCTGTCACGGTCCTTTTGAAGCACTCATTGCCAAAGGGATCACGGTCGAGGCAGATCCCAAACCCGTCAATCCCCACAAATTCATTCCGCACACGGAAAAAGGCGGCATGGATCAAATTTGGGAATGCACCATGTGCCATACGCCGCACTCCATGCCTCCCAAAAAGGATCCGCACCGCGAAAAGGCCAACGTCGAGGCCTGTTATCAGTGCCATCATCAATACAATTTTCAAAACTGCAACAGCTGCCACGGCGGCTCCAACGAAAAATAGGACTGATGCAAGATGCCGGACAAGCCCAATGACCAAGCTCTGATTCGCGTTGTCGATGATGACCGGGATTTTCTGGAAGGCCTTTGCTTTCTGCTGGATGCAAAGGGATGGAAGACTGTTGGCTATCGTTCGGCACAATCCTTTCTGACGTCAGATGCCCCGAGCATGCCCGGATGCCTGATCCTGGACATTCGCATGCCGGGCATGTCCGGCATTGAGCTGCAAGCGGAGATGAAGCGACGGGAAATTGATCTGCCGATCATCATCCTCACAGGGCACGCCGACATTGATTCAGCGGTTAAAACGCTCAAGATGGGAGCCGTGGATTTTCTGCAGAAACCCGTCACACCGGAGCTGCTCTTTAAAAGCGTCGAAGACGCGGTGAAATTGAGTCTCGTGCATCGTCTGGGCGGACTCGATCAAAAAGCGCTCCGAGAGGTTCTGAGCGGATTTTCGGTACGCGAAAAACAGTTGACAACAATGCTCAGTCAGGGACTGGTCAACAGCGCCATTGCCGAGCGACTCAATCTCACGCTCAAAACCGTTCAGAACTACCGCAATACAATCTATCGAAAGCTACGCGTACACAACACCGAAGGTCTTTTGAGCGTCCTGAGACAGTTGTCGGATGCCGAACGTCAAGAATTTCTGAAGGTCTGAACCAAATGCCCGTCTCTTGCTGCACCAAAGCCGTTCTCTGGAGCTTCTTTGCCGTCGGCATCTCTCTGTCGAACGCTTTTGCGCAGACAATTGACGGAGTAAGTGCGGCCACCCGACAACTCTATCCGGACAGACCTTTTCGAATCGGACTAATTGAACTGTCGGACTCGCACAAGGTAACCGGACTCGTCGCAAAGTCGGTTAAGGAACTCCGAAAAGCTTTCTATCCGTACCAAATCAACATTCAGCAGTTTTCGAGTGGGGATCTTGAAAACGCAATCCGCAATAAAGAGATCGACGCTTTTATTGCTAGTTCAGGCTTTTACTGGCGAATGGTTCCGTTCGGTGCGCGAGATGTTGCGACGATGATCTCACGCAACAGCCCGGATCCGAACCACACATCGGCCATTACCTTCATCACAAGTCGCGACAACACATCGATTCGTACGCTGGCCGATATACAGGGCAAGCGCTTGTCGGCAAGTTACCCGACAGCCTTCATGGGGTATCGCATCGGCCTGGCGGAAATCGCCTCACACGGCTACGACCCTGAAAAGTTCTTCGCATCCGTAACCTTCAACAATGCCCCCGGCATTGATCCGATTGCGCAAAAAGTTTTAACGGGTCAGGCCGATGTGGCCTTCGTACAGTCTTGTTGGATTGAAACGCTGCCAAAAGAAAAACGCGACCAATATCGCGTCATCTCCCCCATCAAAGATAATGTGTCAGCCTGTGTGCGCTCCACCGCCGCCTATCCCAACATCACGGTGGCCGTTTTGCGGGAAGCGCCGGCCGGAGCCGCCCGTGAAATCGCAAAAGTGCTTCTGTCGATGCCTATCGACGAAAACGGAGAACATTGGGGCCTGGCGACAAATTTCCAGTCTGTCGATCGCGTCTACAAGCTCCTGAAACTCGAGCACTATGCCTATCTTCGTGAATGGAGCATCAAGCGTTGGATTGCGGCGCACAAACCCTGGATCGCCGCTTTTGGTTTCTGCTTGGTTTTGCTCATTTGTCACAGCTTCGTCGTGGGCTATCTTGTTCGGCGCCGTACCGATGAACTTGCCAAAGCCAACGCTGAAAAAGAAGCCGTCGAGCGCCGCCTTCAGTCCCTGTACGAGCGCATGGAAAAATTTCGCAAGGCCAATACCGTGAGCCAGCTCTCGAGCATGATTGCTCACGAACTGGCTCAACCCATCGGAGCAGCTGTCTCCTATTGCAACGGGTTAAGGCTTTTGGTACAAAACAAGACGCTCACGGAAGAAAAGCTTTTAAACAGCATCAACGGACTTGACCGTGGCTTGACGCGCGTGCGCAACATCATCGAGAAAGTGCGCAGCTACAACAAAGGAAACGTTGACCGCGATCAGAAACTTAACCTGCTTCGGACCGTCACCACAGCCAGAGACAGTATGTCTCAGCAGTTGGTTCAAGCACTTCCCATCGAGATCCGCGTGGCTGACAATCTGTCGGTTCTCGGCGATCAGCTCGAGTTGGAGCTTCTTTTCAATAATCTTCTGAGTAACGCCGTTACAGCAGCCGTGCAGACACCGGAAGCTCTGGTTAATGTCTCCGCCGTTGCGACATCGGACAAGGTCCTGGTGACAGTTGAAAACTCGGGCAAAGAAATTTCGGAATCGGATCTGGCACAGCTCTCAACACCGTTCGTCTCAGAACGAGGTTCCGGTCACGGACTGGGAGTTCCCATTTCGATGTCGTTGGCAGAAGCCAACGGCGGGCATCTGAAATACACAAGACGCCCGGCAGGAGGTTTGATTGCGCAAGTGACATTACGGTCTGTCACGTAGCAATCCGAGATCGGTGTGCAGAGAAGAAAATACACTTCTCTGCATCGATTTGTTTAGGACAGCTTTGACGGAGTACAACTCCAAAAGAATGCACCCCGTCCCGTTATCAGAAGGTATGCATTAAGCCCAAAGACACCATAGCCGCATTGGCATTTTGGCGTCCGTCCAGGCCTGCCATTGAGTAGTCAGAATCCCAATCTTTGTCCAAAGACTTGCTGCCGAAGGCATACGAAGCCACCGAATAGAAGGTGGTACGTTTGCTGAGCGGATAGGTGTACCCGATAGCTGCGGAGACAACTTCCGGCTCAAAATCTTTACCGTCGTCGGCTTTCTCACTCGAGCCTTTCAAATACTGGACGCTGAAGCGAGCTGTGCCGCCGGCCACAGGAGACGTAGCACCCAAAACAAAACTGTGGGTCTTGACCGCCGGACCTTCCCAACCCCAGTCATACCCGTTGGCGAAGGAGTAGACAAAGAACGGACGAACGGGGCCAAAGTCATAGTTGACGGCGAACTTGGCGACATGCGCTTCATTGCCATCATAATATTCGGCACCTTCGTGACCCTGAGTGATGTGCTCGTAGCTAACGGCAGCCCACAAACCGCCCTGAGAATAGGAAGCCGCCAACCCCATGTAGTGACGATTCGACGAATAGGTTGTTTCTTCCGTCTCGCCTTGGGCCAGAGAATACATACCCGTGATTCGAATCGAATCGGAAGGATGCATATCCAACGCTACCGCATTGCGGACATCCTGGCCAATCATTGCCAACACGCTGCTTCCCGCATTGCGCCAACTCCCCTCAAAAGGTTCCATGAATGCACCGTAGTCAAAGTACCCCATCGTGGAGGTAAGAGCCTTCATGCGCCCCATGGCAAACATATACCCTGATTTCTCAAGATAAAGAACCGATTGGTTATTGAAGAAACTCCCCTCTTCAAACATTGCACCGGTGTCGGAATTGAAAGTGTTTTCCAACATGAAACCGGCTTTAAGCCCATTGCCGAGGTCCTCTTCCCCCTTTAAACCGAAAGTATTCGGATAGTACTGTCCGCTCTCGACACCAACGGAAGTCTTCGACTCAGCCAAAGTACCTGCCGCGCCTTCGATAGAAGCCGTATTCCTGATAAGAAGCCCCATATCAACGATCCCGTAGATCGAAACGTCAGCAGACTGCACAGCAGCCGCGGCAAAAGCGATTCCCGTGGCTATAAAAACTTTTTTCAATGACATAGCTGTCTCCGCGCGAGAAGAACTCACGTTCTTCCCGCGTATGCGATTCTTTATTTCTTAGACTTTTTCGGAAGGTCGGGCGAATAAACAATCTCTCGCCCAAACGTCTTGCGTGCAATATCCTGAACAGCAAAGGTTCCGCCCATCATTGCCGTAGCCGACGCATAGCCCGTGGTAATGTTGTAAACGTACGAGGGTCCGTATTTGCCACCGGCCATTGCACCGGAAGCGTAAAGTCCGGGAATCGGATCCCCGTTGGTGTTCAAGACCTGAGCATCCTCGTTGACCTGAAGACCACCGGTCGTGTCACAGATGGTGTGCTGGCCTTTGACGATGTAAAACGGTGCCTTCTTGATGGGGCGCATGTAACGAGCATCCTTGCCGAAGTCACGATCGACCCCTTCCGCGCACAATTGGTTGTAACGCTTGACGGTTTCTGCAACGACCTTCGGATCAAGGCCGGCTTTCTTGGCAACTTCTTCGATCGTATTGCCTACGAATGCAATTTCAGCCTGTCTTCCCTTGCCGTTAAACAGTTCCTTAAGCCCCGTCATTTTGTCTCCGGGCAGCGCATGCGCAAAGTACCCAAAAACCGCACCGGAGCCACTTTCCAGATCACGCTTTTCATCGTCATCAAGGAGGCTGAACATATAGTTGCCATTGATGCGCATGGCATTGCCGCTGACCGAATAGTCACCGCCCAGGCCTTCGTTGAAGAATCGTTTGCCGTTCTTATTGAGCTGCAAACCCGGTCCTTTATTGACGACATTTGCCGCAATCCAGGTTTTTTGACTGATAACTTCTCGGTAGTCAACCTTCCAGGGCAAAGCACCTTCAGAAATGAAAGCATCACCGCCAACAACCTTGGCACCGATATCAAGCCCCATCTGGATACCGTCGCCGGTACTGGTCTTAATACCCGTAATGGGAGTATCTTCAGGCATGTCAGGATTAAGAAGCTTCAGCAGCTTTTTATTGGCACCGTATCCACCGGCACAAAGAATCACACCGCCTTTGCCTTTAACGATAATGTCGTCGTTCTTGTAGTCCTTGGCATGAATGCCGATCACACGACCATTTTTGTCCTGAAGCAGTTTGTCGGCTCGAGTTTCGACAATGATCTTTCCACCGTTATCGAGAATGATCTTGCGCATTGCTTCGATAAAGTTTCGGTTGGGAAAGACATTTTTATAGACGTGACCCACGCGACGACCGTTGAGTTCAGTAGGGACGTTACCGACAATCTCAACGCCACGATTCGTCAGCCATTTGATTTGCTGTCCGGAACGTTCGATAAAGCGTTTGACCATTACCGGATTGACCATGTAATGGCTGTATCGCAGAAAGTCGGCGACGAGCATGTCTGCCGGGTAATAGACCTGATCGGCATCCGTAAATTCAGTTTGCTGACCAAATGTGATCTCAAACATCATTAGATTGCCGCCAACGCCCGGAAGCTTTTCAACAAGGATCGGCTTGAGACCGTTTTCAGCCGCAAAGGCAGCAGCAACCATACCTGCGCCGCCACCGCCGACAATGACAACGTCGGCCTCATGAGTAATTTCCTCCGCACTCACAACATTGGACAGCGCTAGTGACAGCGCCACAGCAGCACTGGTGATAGTCAATTTGAAGGATTTCATATACGGCTCCTTATCACTTGGCGTTCAAGCGGAAATTGGCATGACACTGATTGCAGGTCGTCTTGGGACTTGCAGAATGCTCCCTGTGGCACAACGTGCAACGCACATTGCCAAGGTGAGAGTCGTGCGGATTCACTTCTACGATAGGACGGCGGGGGTTACGGTCAGGGTTGTAGTCCACATTGGGAATGACTTTTCCCTTGTACTGACCGTGACACTTGATGCATCCGTCTTGCGGAGCCAATTTGGTGGGTTTATCGGTACCGTGGCAAACGGCACATTCGACATTTTTGTGCTTGAGCGACATCTGCCCGGCCTGAGCGACACTAACGCTGACGAGAGTACAACCCAAAATCGCCAGACATAGACCATGAAGCAATCTCATTTAGCTTCCTCCTGCTTGATTTTGTTGCAACGAGCGCTTGAGTGGGGATTCGCTCGTTTGCAACGATCTTAGGAGGGTGAGATAACAGTACCGTCACGGTCTTTAGCCCAAACGTCACAATTACATAACAAGCTCTAAAAAGAAATGGGTTCCTGAGCTAAATATTGTCCTAATGCTCGCCCAAAGACGAGACATTCCGACAGATGCCCTCCACGATCGTGAAGGAAACGACTGACGGGGGCAACCTCACCGGCTGCAAACAAACCCGAAATAGGCTTGTTTTGCCAATCGATGACGCAGCGACGTTCATCTGTCGCCAATCCAGCTCCCATGAATGGAACACTGAGAGTAACCGGCATTGCATAAAAAGGAGGTTTTTTTATTTCCAAAAGCGTACTCGGATCTCTATCGAAATCGCGATCCACCTTTGTCTCGCACCACACATTGAATTGCTCAACGGTCTTTCTAAGAGTCGTTTCGCTCATTCGACCGGCGTTGACGGGTGAGTCGGCGATGAGACGAGCCAACCCATTGATAGTGGATGCCTTGAGTATCCAACCTTTCTTAACAGGAATACGATTATCCTTGTCCCAAGTAACGAAACCGTTGACAACTGAGCCCTCCCCGAGCGTAGCCAGCGGACCAGATCGCATGCGTTCCTCGTCACAAATGAACCACATCGGAGCACGGGGGTAAGACAGGGTCGGCAAGTCCAATTTCAGCAATTCTTGCGCGAATCCGAAAGAATGTTTGGTGTCAGAAAGTTGAGACTCAGACACAAATCGTCGCCCATGGTTGTCAACCAAAATCGAATGCGCTTTGCCGATGCAATCCAACAGCGCTCCGACATGCACCCCCTGATGCATTTGAGGCAACAGCGCGGCGAACCGATCAAACAAACAATTGCTGGAAATGAGTTGGGCACCAGCTCTAATGCCTAACAAAATGCCGTCTCCGGTATTAAGCGGAGATCCGGATTCGGCCCAGAAATCTTGTCCTGGAGCCGGCAACAATGATGCTTGAAGCTCCTTGTTAAACCCAAAACCGCCGGTTGCAAGAACAACTCCGCACCGAGCCCCTATTTTCTGTGACAACGGTGAACCGGATTCGTCCGTAGCGGCAACACCGCAAATCCGCCCTTTCTTGTTTTTAAGAAGACCGGTGACCCTGGCGCCGTAGATTTCCTTTATCTTCCTGCTCTCGACACCATTTCTCAAACAAGCAAACAAAGCTTCTCCGTTGAGTTTTTCCTCTTTGGGTCTGTTGAAAGACGACTTGGAAAAATCTTTCCAACGCGAATACGTCGAAATAAGCGCGCCGATGTTAAGAGATGCAGTGCCCGGGAAAGAAAAACGGGGAGCTGTATAAAGCGAAAAAAGCGCAAACCTAAACGAAGGATCAAGCGAACGAAGCCAGTTGTAGGTTTCCGGCGCGAGCTTGGCCCAGGTATAAGCAAAATTCTGAAGCGTCTTATCCATCGTGCCAGCATCCCAGTCACTCAAGCCACTCGGAATGTAAGTGGAAGCGATGTACCGGGCCAAATTTTCCGTGCCGTTGTTTATGGCAGGACACTGGTAGATACCGGCCGACAAGCGCGTGGAGGGCACATGTGAAGAACGAGGACTACGCTCAACTATCAACACATCCAGACCACTGTCATGTGCCTCAATGGCTGTCGCCATCCCCGCAGCGCCACAGCCCACAACAACAACATCAACAACTTGATCCCACTGGTCATCGACTTTCAGACAGGTATCGAAATCTTCTGAGGTACGCAAACCTTCTGTCAAGTCTTCACTGACTGCCCCAGAAGCCTGCCCAGGCACTGCCATGCCCATAGCCGTTGTAAGACCCAATTGTTTCAGGAAACTGCGCCGATTCATTGTGCTCATACTGCAATACGTTGTCTTTTAGGAAACGGGAACGTCTACAATCAAACAGACCTGGATACATCAATAGCTAATGTCCAAACATGCCGGATTTCTCACGATCATCCATCCGCTACAGGTTCGCTTGGTCAATAGTAGCAACTTCACTCGTTCCGTTAGTCGCCACGCTGATTGTAGTGGTCTGGCACGTCTTGACGCTCAACGAAAATCTACGACTGCGACACATGGATTTGGCAAAGATCGTTGCCGAAGACGTCTCGGTACAGCTTATCGAGAATCGAAATGCAATGAGGGCAGCCGCAGACGCACTGGGAGCAAGCGACGGCCCGGAACAGCAATTGGTGAAAAGAATATTCTCCGCTTTGCATAACTTCGAGACGCTGCTCTTCATCTCCTCAGACCAACAAAAGTCCTATCTCCAAGGTCACGTCGATTATTTGTCAAATTTATCCGAAACAAATTTATGGTGTGTCAGAGAATCCATTCGAGACAGACAGACCGTGATTGGTCAAACCTTTTCTCAAAATGAAGTAAATCTATTACCCATCGCCACACCAATATATAACATTCAAAACCAAACCGGATCTTTGTTAGGCTTAGTTGACCTTTCTCGTTTAGTAGATCAAATTGCCACTCGTCGTTTGGAATCATTTTCTCAACTTGATATTTATGAAGATTCCGGCAAACAAATTTACTCTTCTCGGAAAAGTCCAACCCAAGATTTAGGCGAGGACAAAGTCTTTGCCAAATTCCGTCTGGAGACAGTTCCGTGGATTGTTGTCGTCAGTAGTCCTGCAGAAAAAATTTTCACGAAAGAAAGAGTTGTCGTCGTTCTATCGGCTTTATTTATTTCTTTTGTACTGTTAATGACTTTTTCTACCGGAATTCGGCAATGGCGATCGTTGGGACACTTCTTTGACACCTTAACGATTGCCATGTTACAACTTCGTCAGGGAAAAACCCAAGACGACCAATCAAAGCAAGAATTTAGCAATTTCCCGTTAGAAATGAGGGAAATTCTGTTGCGCTTTGCGAAACTAGCAGATGATTTAACAATCAGTCGAAAAAGACTGTTGGAATTGAATCGACAGCTTGAGTTCAAAGTTTCCGAACGCACAGAATCGCTACGGAAACAAAATGAAGAACTATTAATTATTAATGCATTAATAGCACCGATTTCACATCTTAATCAAAAACTAAAAGACAATTTAAGAAGACTGGCCAAGCTTTTGGGCGTGAAAGAACTTCGATTAAACCGTGTCTCAACAGAAAAAGATCAAGAGCTCGTCGAAATCAGCGACCTTTCACCTTCGATTTTTGTAGATTCTGACAGTGTTGACAACTTAAATGCAAAAGAAAAGAATATTTTGCGAAGATTTTTAGCTGTTTATGATATTTTAAAAGAAAACGCAGACCTATTAGAAGACTCTTCTCGCAACAGACGTTTTTTTGAAGATATGCTCTCCGTCATCAACATGCCGATTGTCGTGTTGAATGAAATGCAAATTTTTCAATATACAAATCCCTGTTTCAAACAAGCTTTTAACCTAAATAAAGGACAAAAAATTGATGACCTAATAACCCTGATCGGCTCAACCAAAGAATCATGGGATGAGCTTCTGCTGAAAGATACTTCTCAACAGCTGAAGTGCGAAGAAAAATTTGAAGGTTCGGGGTTCAAGAGGATTTGGTCAATCACATCAGTGTCAATGGAGTCCCCCAAAAGAGACAGAACTGACCTGCAAATCAATTTTAACGGTAACAAGTCGCAATCCCATACAGTTGAAGATTCGCCTTCTTGGAAAGTTTTGCTCTTTCATGACATTACCAAAGACGAAGAAGTGAAACAAATCAAGGACGATATCGTGGCTTTAGCAGCTCACGAACTGAACAACCCACTTTCCACTCTTGGTGTTGGACTTGAAACTTTATTGTATCGAGACGATCGTTTAACTCATAGTGCGAGGCTTTCTATCCTTGAGCAATTACTACAGAACACTAAACGCCTGCAAACATTGATTCATGATTGGCTTGACATCAGCTCAATAAAAAATGGAGCAATTCGTCTTAGGTGCGAAAAGATCAGCGTTAATAAATTAAGACATTCCGTTTTATCATTGCTCTCCAGTGGATCTGACTATGTGATATGGGATACTCTTCCTTCAGATATGGATATCACATTTGTCGGCGACCCTATTCGACTTTCTCAAGTTTTCGTAAATCTCATTAAAAACGGATTAAAATACAATAATTCAATCAAACCTTTCGTAAAGGTGACAGTGGAGCAGAATAATAGTCTGACCATCTTCAAAGTCAGTGATAATGGGATAGGATTTTCGGACCGAGATAGAGAACACTTGTACGAACGTTTCTATAGAGGCACTCGCGCTCTCAATTTACGACCCAGCGGCTCAGGACTCGGTTTATCCATATGTCACACCATTGTTGAAGCTCATCATGGAAAAATCGAATTGATTTCCCTTCAAAATACAGAAACGAGAACTATTTTTGAAATTTCTCTACCCAATACAAATTCGTAATCTAGAAATATGACCAGTGCATCATTTAAAATCTTAGTCGTCGATGATGAAAAAACTCTCACAGATCTGATTGCTACAAATTTAGAGTTTGATGATTTTATCGTTGAAAAAGCTTACAACGGCGAAGAAGCTTTGCAGAAATTTGTATTTTTTCTGCCCGACCTGGTCATCTTGGACATCAACATGCCGGGAAAGGATGGATTTGAAGTTCTGAAGGAGATCCGAGAAAAAAGTGATGCCGCTGTATTATTTTTAACTGCACGGACTCAAGTCAAAGATCGACTTCTCGGGTTTGATCTTGGCGCAGATGATTACCTAATAAAACCATTTGCCTTGCCCGAATTACTGGCTCGAGTAAAGAGCATATTGAAACGCACTCGCAGCCACCGCAGTGAAGAAATGCAAATTCAACACGTCGGGAGCGTTTGTATTGATAGAGGCAAACATAAGCTATTGAACGGACAAACCGAAATAGATGTATCTGCCAGCGAATTTTTAATTTTTGACAAACTATCCAAGCATCCGGGAATGGTTTTATGGCACGACTCGTTGAAAGACGCCCTATGGGAAAAAGGCGGCATCGGTGACACGCAAGCATTGCGCATGATGGTCAGCCGACTTCGAAAAAAGATTTCTGATGCCGGAGTGATTGACGTAACGATACGTTCAATTCGAGGCGTGGGATACGTATTGGATGTGACAAGCATTCCAAAAGTTTGAAATAAATTACGCTCGATTCCCCTCCTCCGAGAATCGAGCGTTCAATCGTTTGATGGCTTTTGCGAAACCAACCGTCGACTAGGACTGAGTTTGGTCTTGAGGCAGGCAAGTAGCTCACGTTTGTCACTGACTACTTGCCTTGTTTGTGTCTCCTAGAACAGATACATCCCCACCGTAAAGGCTGCTAAGGCCAAACAAACGGGAATAAATGTTCGTTTGCAAATATCGATCGGATTCACTCCGGCAATTGACGCAATGACGATAACCCCACCGGCAACGGGAGAAATCGTGCGTCCAAGACCGGCAGCGACCTGAGCAACAGCACCAAGTTGGACGACCGTCATGCCAAAGTCTGCGGCATGCGGCGTAATCACCTCATTGAAAGCCAAAGCAGCTGCGTTACCGGAACCACAAACAATTGCCATCAACCACGGACCAATGACAGCCGAAGCCATTGCCACAGATTCCGACCCTTTCATCGTATCGACCAACGCTCCGGTCAGGCCGATCGATTTCATGCCGGAGGCAAACACCGCAGCGGCAGCAATCAGAAGAGCCACTTCGCAGAAAGCATCCCCGCAGCCGCGGCAAAACTTTTTGGATACCTCGCCGGGATTGAGTTTGTTGATCAACCCAACGATCAGCCCTACGCCAGTCCCAATGAGCATGCAGCACGGAACAGTAAACACATTCGACGGCAACCAACCGACTTGCTTGGATGCTATGACCAGCAAGAAGAGTGGCAAAATCGGCACCAACGCGTAGAAGTAATTAACTTTAAATTCTTCAGTTTGACTTTCCTGGGAAACTTGCACGGCGTTCTGACTTCCAACACCTTCTTTCATGATCACGGCCAAGATAGCCAACGCAACAGCTGCGATCAACGATCCGACAAAAGCGGGGAAGAATTCTTCAAGAATCACAATCATTGCGTCCGGGGACTCAATTTCTCCGGCTTTGAACGCGATATCAGCAATCTGCGGATTAAACATCAAGCCGGGACTCACCACTGAACCCCACGTTCCCAGAAATACCGCCGCAGCGGCCATAACGGGACGGACCTTGAGCGCTATGAGAGCAGGAATCAACAGAACGCCTACAGCAGCGGCGATGCCGACGGCTGACGGCAAGACAATGTTCAGTATCCAAGTGATCACAACCGCCCCGGGTATGACCAACATGGGAACCTTTGCCAGCGGACGTACCAATGCATTGACCAAGTGATCCGCACACTTTGTATAACTCATGACGTAACCGAAACCCATCACGGTTGTGTAGGTAGGAACCAATCCGCCGTTTACAAACTGCTTGACAAACGCATCAATCGCCTGGGGAAAACCGATGGTTGAACCACCGAAAGATATGCCGAGCAATGTCATCAACATACCCGACAGGAACAATACCAACCGTGCTTCATAGTTTTTATAAATAAGCCAGAAGGTGCCCAAAACAACCGCAATACCAATCCAGATCATCTTTTTCTCCTGAATTTGTCATCTGAAACCAGGGCTAATTGAAACGATTGAGGCGATAGTCAAACAGCGCTTGCATATCAGCAACGCGTGCGTTTAACCCAGCCTCTAAGGCGGCTTTTTTGCCTTTCGGTGTGGTCAAGAGTGTTCCGCCCTTGCCGACCACTTTGTTGTAGAGAAGGGTTGGATTACCCATGGAAAACGCATGGACGGCTTTTTGTTTGGCGTAATCCACAACCGTAATGTCCGCATCCGCCCCAACAACCAACCTTCCTTTGTTGGCTAACCCCAAAAGATTGGCCGCTGAAGTGCTTGACTTAAAAACAAACTCTTTGAGAGTGATCGCTCCGAACTTCACGAGCGACAACCCGTTTTCAAGAATGACATTGCGGGGAATACCTCCTCCGTCCGTACAGAAACTATCCGAAAGAAACGTTCCGTTTGGACGCTTTTGGGTAGCGAAATAAAAATTTGACAAAGACGGATTAACTGCGAAACTCATTGATGCATTTGTGTTCTGCTCAAGCCAGAGTCGAAGTCCTTCGTTAGGCTCAGCCAATACAACAGAATCTGTCTTCTGAAGATGCACCCTCGCAAAGCCGTCCTCAATTGCCTCACGCAAACCTTGTTGTGTTTCCTCATAGCCATGGGAGTGCAGGCAATTCCGCGTAATACCGCTTTCGGGCACTCCATCAATGCATTTTCCGGAGCAACCATTGATGGGTGACAAATAACTTTCGCTGTCAATCTCAGGATGTGATTGGAGAATCTTCTCCACAAAGGCAATTTCCTGAGGCACATCAAGTATGTTGCCCCGACAGTATGCGTTCGTATGCGCCAAATGAAACGCGTGCCCCTCAGCACAATCAACGATCTCCTTGACTCCGTTGATATTGGAACCTTGCTCGGTTGAACCGGCATGAATTCCCAGATAGACGCCGTTGTTGTCGCACAACCTGATGAGTTGAGCAGATGCTTCGGGAGTAAGCGGATAATGTCCACCAAGTAGCTTCACGCCAAAGGCTCCGCGATCCAGAGCATTGAAAATGACTTCAGACAGTTCCTCTGCTTTTGGCGACGCAGACTGAACATTCCACCCCGGTCGAATCATTTCAAGACAGCCGACCGTAATGCCGCTGCCGTCTTCGCGCAAGCCCTCTTTCACGTCTTCCAATGGCCCCGCCATCTCCAACGCTGTAGTTACACCGGCAAGGGCAAGCATCTTGTAGCTCTTTCTACCGGCCAACCAAGATGATGCATGCATATGGCTGTCAATGATGCCCGGAATAACCAGCAATCCCGCTGCATCAATGCGTCGTTTGGCCGATTCGGTCGCTTTCCCAATAGCCGTTATCACCCCATCCTTGACTGATATGTCGGCTATGGTGTCTGTGTTGCTGAACCAATCGACCACATGACCGTTCTCGATAATGAGATCCTGCATAAGTAGTCACCTTTACTGTTGTGTATTTTTGTTGATGCTGCTCGGATCCTCAGCAACCCAAACAGTAAAGAGACATTTGACTTTTGAAAAATATTATTTGTGACGAGTCTGATTAAGACAAATGTTATACTCGAGACGAACAAACTCGAAAGAAGCAAAAGAAAATGGCCAACCGAATCCTCAAGCATCTCGAAGCGATCATCGAGACCGGTTCGATCCTTGCTGCAAGTCGCCGTCTTTTTGTCTCTCAGCCGTCACTTTCCCAATACGTCAAACGGCTTGAAGAAGAGTACGAAATCACGATATTTGACCGGCAAACCTCACCGTGGACTCTGACGCAGGAAGGTCAGGAACTGATTGAGGCTCAAAGGCAAATCGATGAAATTGAGCGCGAATGCCGACAGCGCTTCGCCGACCGACGCGCACTTAAGACCGGTGACCTGCGCATCGGCAGTACAGCCTATCGAACAGCGACGCTTCTCAACCCCGTTCTTTCCCGATTTAAGAAAGAAAATCCGGGCATCGTTGTGCGCATTGAAGAAGGCAACACTGCCGAAGTACTGGCCATGATTGAATCGGGCCGAGTTGATTGTGGCATTGTCATTTCTTCAATGGTCCCCAGTTCCCTGGATCATGTCCAGGTCTACAGTGAAGAGGTGCTTATCGGTCTTCCCGGAGATCATCCATACGTCAAATCTCACCCCAAACCGCCTACTCGCTTTGATCCGCTGGACCTCAGCGACATTCCTGATACGCCGTTCATCATTATGAAAATGGGACAGGCATTTCATGAGTATTACTATCAACTCTGTCAACTCAATAAAGCGAAAACCCCTGTCACACTCGAAACTCAATCAATTCTGACGGTTCCGGCGCTCATTTCTACGGGTATTGGCGCTGCACTGATTCCTTCCACCATTGTTGAGGATTGCTTGGCTCGAGAGATAGCCATCTATCGACCATCGCCGAAGTTTCCTCCCAACAATGTTTCCATTGCCTGGAAACGCAATCGATATCAGTCTCTGGCAACACGTCAATTCATCGACAAGGCCTTGGAATGGCTACAACCTTAACGAGCAACCAGGACGATTAAAGCAACAAACGCCCGTAGCTATAGGCCCGACAAACTTAATATCCCTCGCGAACGCGGTTTTGCCGTGCGTCGCGAGGAATTTTTGTCATGGCACATCCTTTTTTGCTCTTCACCCGTCTGCCATTGTCACGCGAATCTCATAGCAATGAGGTGTGCACAATAAGAAGATGAAGACATCTCGCCAACACCCGATACAGTTATATCAGTGCTACAAACCGTTACCAACCCCATAACCTGACGAATAAGATGTCAGGTATATAGCCACGCATATTCTTCTTTGACCGGAGAATGTAATGACCCAATCCGCAGTTTGTAAAGGAAACGTGAAATGGAATATTTCGGTACCTTCGGAATTCGATGAAGAAATTCGATTCTTTTTAGCTTCTCAAGGAGGGATAAAGGAAGATCTGTCTGCGCTGGTTAAAAAAGCCGTATCTCGTTATATTTTGGCTTCTCTCTCGGGAGAAGCCAAAGACAAAGTTAAAAATTCAAGCCTTTCTCAAAAAGATCTGGACAAAATCATTGTTGACGGTCTTGCTTGGGCAAAGAACCGGCGAAATGAAGAGCCTTCTTAGTCCAAATGTCCTGGTTCGGTACCCCATGCTCAACACGATTATCTTCCGATGAATCGAGCGTTCTGTCGCATGAAAGCTTTTGTCAGGCCAGCCAATGTCCGGCTACCAGCCCCAACACCATCAACAGTGAGAACATCAGCTGCGTCTTGGCTGTCGAAGCGTCCAGCGTGGCAATGCTTGCTGTATTCACACCGTCAAAACGCAAGGCTTGTTGGCACAATGTCATCACAGCCACGGCAATCGGCAGCGTAAGCAGTACCGTCATCGGCAAAATTCCAAGCCAGACTGTTGCCAAAAGAATCGCAAACGGTGCAAGCATCTCAAAGTGATAGAGCCACACCGACCACTTCTTTCCCAAGACAGAAGCCAGCGTACGAATGCCGGCCTGAGTATCCGTCTGAGCGTCGCGCAGGTTATTGGCGTGCAAAATGCCGACCGTCAGAATGCCCGTGGGTAACACCGCCCAGATGGCATCAAGCGACCACGTCCCCGTCACGATCCAGGCCGTCGCAAAAAGCGGCGTAAGCGTATAAGCGATAAAAATCACGACGTCACCTCCGACCCGGTACTTCAAAGGCGGATAGACCAACGCCGCCACAATGCCGGCAAAAGTCACGGCCAGGAACGGCATCCCCGTTCTCCAGACGAGAAAGAGCGCACAAAGCGTTCCGACAACAAAAAGGAAGATCGCAAACCAAATGAATTCGCGACCCGTGAACTTACCGTCGACAAGCTGTCGAACGCCCAGCGTATTCTGGTTGTCGACACCGTAGCGAAAGTCGAAATAGTCGCTCCAGACGTTGCCCGCGGCGTGAAAAATGATGATGTTCAAGAGCGCCCAAACGGCATTGACAGGATCAATCGCGACGCCGTTTGCAAAGTAGTAAGCCAGCACCAAAGCCACCGGCATTGTCGAAGCCGGATACGACCAAGGACGTGTCGCCACAATCCAATCCGTCAGAGTACGCTTATTTGTCATACTACAAAATTCTCATTTGATATATCAATGGAAACCCGCAGTATACATTCCGGTAGCGTGTCATTCCGAGTACACGTCAATCCGTACGGATTTCAAAAGAAAATTTGAGTCCGTCACCGTAGTCAGAAGAACAGACGGCCCAATCGAAAACCTTCTCCAGTCTCTTTGGCTGAAATCGTCTCGGCGCAACCGGCAAGAAGGGCCACCGCCAGCGGTGACTGGAAAAAATCAAGCGCCTGATCCAAATCCATCTGCCAACCGACCATTCTCCGACGCGAATCGATGCATGTATGCATGGACGTGTCGTTGCTCAAATCATGATAGTTGCGCTTCAAGTCGAAGGTCCCATGGGTGATGCCGAGCATGATTTGCATCTCTTCGTCCTTGCCTTCGGCACGCTCAAGAAGAAGATCAAGTCGCCGCCGTTCCACCCAAAATACCGCTTTGACGTCAGAACCTAACGGCGTATGACACACGTCAACGCAAAAAACAGAGCCCGCCTGTGTTTTAACCGAAATCCAGTTCAAGTCGGGGCACCCCGTTTCGTTTAAGCAGATGCACCAGGTCTTGCCGTAAGTCATTTCCGGGTTCGGGATCATGCGGCGAACATAAGTCGTGATCAGTAAAAGCGCCGCATAGGAAAAGGAAGATTCCCGAAAATTCATATAGCGCTCCCAGTCGCTTGACCGAGCTTTTCCCTTGGCCTCTTCGAGCGTCTCAAGCCACCCTCCGAGACCGAACTGAAAGACAACTTTTTCGTCCATGCGATCGAGCTTTTGAACGGCCGCCTGAACCGAAAGCTGTTCGGCTCGTTGATTGAGCTCTTCAGCAAGCCTCATTTCGGCCATCAGGTGACCGTGACCATTGTGGACCGAGAGTTTTCGGTTGACGAAGAAGTGGAAAAGATTATCGATGCGGACAGCATCATCCTTCAATTTCCGGCTTGGTGGATGAATCCACCATGGCAGGTCAAGCGTTACCAGGACGAAGTGTTTTTGGATCCGCGCATCAATGGAGGTGACGGACGAACTCGCTCAGATGCCACGCAACTTTACGGACGTGGAGGCGTGTGCGTCAGCAAGACTTATATGCTGAGTTCCACTTGGAATGCACCAAAAGAAGCCTTTGACGATCCGCTGCAGTTCTTTGAAGGAAAAGGAATTGACGCCGTGTTGATGCCGGTTCACAAAACTTTCCAGTTTCTCGGTATGCGGCCTTTACCATCATTCATGGCAAACGACGTATTGAAAAATCCGCAAATTGCTGAGGATATGCAACGGTTCAAAGAGCATCTGAACCGGTATTTCGGGGCATCTCATCACTGCTGAGCGGAAAAGATTTTGAATCTGCGAGGTCTCATTGACGATGCGGGCTGGAAACTAAGCGTCTGCTACGACGATATCGATGTCTCCAGCCCGAACAAGGAGTAGGTCTCTTTTGCAGCAGTGATCGCACCGCCTTAGAAGCTGTAGCGCACGGTCATATTGCCCGTGACGCCTTCCCGGTCACCCACATAGCCCTTGGCTCCGAGATCCACCGCCCAGTTGCTCTCCAGAGACGGACGGATGCGCAGCCCCAATTCAAAGACACCCGTGTCGCCTTCCAGGCTCGGTACGTCGAGACTGAAGGAATTCACCGCGCTTTCGGCGTCGCCGTCAAAGACATGCTCGTAAGCGGCTCCCACCTTCCAGGAAGCGTAGTCGTTGAAGTCACCCAAGAAACGGGCGCCGGCACGCACTGCGTGCGTCACGGTGCTGTCGAGTTCAAGCTTATCGTTGTAGCGGTTATTCAGACTCACGTCGTCGTCATCGAGGTACGTAACCATGTAGCGCGCGTACGTATCAAGCTTCAGGCTCTCGTTGAGATCCCACAGGGCCCCCAAGCCGACATGCGCCGACATGTAGAGGCTCTTGGCGTCGTAACTGGCCGAATCCTGCCCGTAGCGGCCCGCAAATTCGGTCGTCGCGCGTCCCGCTCGCAGCGAGCCGTCGACGTAAAGCACGCCGTCCGTCTGATAACGCGTGGCAAAACCGACGCCGAAGTATTCATGGTCTCCGTCGCCGCGCGTGCCTTCCACGTGGCTGGCGCTGTTGGCCCAGCCGGCTTCAACGAAACCGGCCATGGTCCAGTTCGGATTGATTCTCAAGCCGGCGCCGGCCATGAAGGTAACGCCGTCAACGTCCACATAACTGCCCGTGTTGTAGTGCGTTGATCCGCCCTGCATCACGCCGAACGCCGTCACTTCTCCAAGCTTGGCTGCATCCACCATCGCCGCAATGCCTTCGTCGGCAATGAATTCGGCGCCTTGGTTGATGAAAGCGACGGTGCCAAGGAGCGACTCGGCAAGCGTCTTGGAACTTTCGGTCGCTTTCACGGTCTTGTTATTGAACAGATCATTCTCGCTCGTAAGGTTCTCACCGTTACCCAGTACCACATCACCATCGGCTGTGTATGTCGTCTCGATGAAGGTGTGGCTTTCCTTGACGGTCAAATCCTTGAACGTATATTTTCCGCCTTCAACATTGATGAGCTGATACGTATCGGAACTCTCAAGGAAATCGTCGGAGGCGATTTCGATCGTCACTCCGTTGAATTCCATTTGGCCTGCATCGGCATCGGTGACGGTCAGAACGGCTTTCTCCTTATTCGCTTCGGTGACATTGAGTCCGATCGTGTCAAAGCCGCTGATGGAGCCCACTTTGTTGGTGCCGGACAGTTGCAAACGGCTGTTGGTGAGCTCAACGTCATTGCCGCTGAGTGTCGAAGTCCCGTTTTTAACGGAAACGTCGTACACACCGCCCACAACGGTTGCGTTATCCAAAACGATCGTTTGATTGTTGATACGCGCACTCACGTCACCGGAAGCGACAATGCCCGTGCCGTACACGTCGTCGACCGTGCTGTAAGAAACCACGACCGTCTGGTTATTGATCTCAACCTGACCGCCGTCATCCAACGCCACAAGAGTGCCGGCTACGTACCCGTTAGTGATACCAGACTTGTTCACCGACACGATGGTGTTCTTGTTTGTGAATGTACCGCCGTCGTTGGTGATGAATGCCGAAACGCCGGCCAGCACGTTGCGCTCCTTAAGCTCCTTATTGTCTTGAATATCAACCTCGGTTGCCTGCACGAGGGTGTTTTGAACCGAAACGGTTTTGCCTGAGCCATCGACGCCGGCAATCAGAGCCGGTTCACCATCCATGCTGACATCGCTCAACAGCAGTGTCGAATTGTTGACTTCGACCGTGTCTTGGCTGTAAACGGACACCGCCTCAATGAGCCCGTATCCGGAGACCTCCACCCCGGAAACGGAAACGCTGGTTCCGGAAGCAACACCGCGGTTTTCAGCCGCCAGTTGCACGCCTAACAGACTCGTGGTCCCTGTAAACGACGAATCCTCGACGACCATCGCATTGTTTTCAGCCTCAGCTTGCGTTGCGCCAAGAAAAACCGCTGCGACATTACTCGTTCCGGAGAACTCCGTCCCAGAAAGAGCAACGTTGTTTCCCGAAGCAACACCCCGGTTTTCAACCGCCAGTTGCACGCCTAACAGACTCGTGGTTCCTGTAAACGACGAATCCTCGACGACCGTCGCATTGTTTTCAGCTACAGCCTGCGTCGCATCAAGATGGGCCGCTACGACATTAGTCACCGCAGTGCCTTGATCATTGCGGGCGGTAAGTCCGGAAACCTCCAGCGTATTGTTGAGCGCCCGCGCTTCACCGGCGTCCTTGGCACTGACCGACATCACAGAGCTCCCGCCCGAAAGCGTCGCGTCCGTCATCTCGAGCCGATTGCCCTGCATCAGGATGTTCTGTCCGTAGACTTCTTCATCGCCGTCAGTAAAGAACGACCGTGCGGCGACAAACTGAGCGTAATCGCTTGCCGTCACGCCTTCGGCAATCAGCGTGTTGCCGTTCATCACCACATCGGCTTGATCGGCCGTATCCGAACCCACATAAGAAGCGCCGAGAGCATAGAAACGATCGGCCGTTACGTTGCTAAGCTCCACGGCGTTGTTTGAAACGACAGCGCTGCCGCGGATATCGACTTCGGCTCCCGCTACTCCAAGCTGACCGGTAAACTTGGAATCCAAAACGCGAGCCCGATTGTTTTGCAGCGTAACCGTTGAGGTGTCCGCACTGCTATGGTAGGCCTCGTCCCCCAAACCGGCGCGCGCCGCCCAAAGATCGGCCTCCGGTCCGGTGTTCGTGACATTCTCCACTTCAAGCAGGTTGCCGTTCATCACAACAGAAGCATTTTGTGCCAAGCCGACCGCCCAATAACGGCCGCCGTACAAACGCAGATCCGCAGCCGTCACATCCTTCACCGACACTTCGTTGCGGGAGATTTCGGCGTTGCCGCTTATCGCAGCGCGCGCACCGTAGATCGTCAGACCGTTTTCAAAATCCGAATCCAGCTGCGACTCGACATTGCTCAACTCGACTCTGTTTCCGGTCAAAGAGACCGACGCGGTGTCTTCACCGCTCACGTACGCCGCCGAAAGAATTGCCGAGTGAACGTGCACATCATGGGCCGACAGGAGATTGTCGCTTGCCGACACCGTTTCGGCATCGAACACCGACACCGCAAGGGCCGACAAACTCTCAGTCTCGACGGAAGAGCCGACAGCCGACGGAGACAACGTGATTTTGTCCAGCGTGACCGTCGTCGCATTCGCCGTCACATCGGCCACCCCGCTTGTCAGCATGCCGTAAACCGTGAGCAATTCTCCCGATGTGCTTCCGGCGGTGATGTCGGCAATATTGACCGTATTGTTGGAAAAGACCGCCGAATCGCCGTCTAGGAAACGACCGCCGCGAAGAATCAGGGCGCTGCCGTTGAGCTCAATCCCATCGGCCGTATAGGTATTGTTTGCGGCCTCAGCCCGACCGAAGCCATTGACCTCCATGCCCTCGACGACGGCAAAAGTCTTCGGCGACAGGGTAAGATCTTTCGCCGTCGTTGCATTTCGGTGAATTTGAACCTCGTCCGCACCGAACGCGGTCACACCGCGAAAATGACCGTCGTCCGTGGTGATCGACAGATTTTCAAGAACATATCGGTTGTCCTCTGCAACAACCGTGTTCACCTGCTGAGTCAGGACACCGTCGACATAGATCTCCGGTGCGTCAATTTTCGTGCCACTTAACGTCAGGCTGTTTCCCGAAAAACGCGCGGAACTTGTCATTTCCGCCTCGGCGCTGGGGTTGTTGACATAAGCCCCCCAAGCCCAGAACGCTCCGATGTCCTCATCTGAGTCGTCGGAAGGATCAGCGATCAGATTGATTTCAACATCACCGATGACCGTCTCGGAGTTGCGGATCGTCGCTTCGCCGATCCGTGTGGCAAAAATGTTCGTAAAGGCATAGCCACCGGAGGCCTCAACATTCGCGTCCAAAGTCACCTTGTTTGCGTCGGCTTCAAGCGAATCGACATTGTCCGCCCAGACGTTCATTACCAAGAAAGCAGAAGCGAAAGTGGAGGTTTGTCCTCCGATCGTCATTTGATTGCCGTTTGCAACGGCCTTGTCAGCCTCGGACAGATAAATGTGCGAAACCGGAATTTGGTTCGCCTGCTTGACGGTGCCGTTGGCGTCGTTGATCGTCAACGCATTGCTTTCCGCCGTTTGTTCGGCTCCCGTGAGAACCCAGTACTGTTTACCCGACTGAGCGGAATAGTTGGGCGCCTCGTCCGCAACGACTTTGCCTTGCAAGGTATCGGCGGCACTGGCTTGAACCGACAGAGTGAGTGCCGCCGCGACCGCCAGCGACAAAAGCGTGCGTTTCGTACGTAAGTTCTCAATCAACATCGATATTTCCTTTCTTAAAATCTTTCCTCAGGTCAATCCGAAGAGCTTCCTGCGTTTCGATTTCCGCACATTCAATCGATCAGAAGCTGTAGACCAACATCCCGTTGCCGCTCACACCCTCGCGTTCGCCGAGATAACCCTTGAGGGCAAACTGCAGCGTCCAGGGGCTCGTTTCACTGCCGGGCTTCACAGAAACACCCAGTTCACCGATGACGCTGCCGCCGTCCATTTCAGCTTCCGTAATCGATACCCCGTCAACGGTGCCGCCGGCTGCTCCATCAAACATGTGTTCGTAGGCAATCCCCGCCTTCCAGTTGGCGGCGTCCGTAAAGCCGCCTTTGACGCGTGCTCCGATACGCAGCGCATGCGCGACCACCGAATCGAGTTCGGCTCGGGACTGCGCCGCATCGTTCAAATCCACCGAGTCGTTGTCTAGGAACGAGAACGTGTAGCGCGCATACATGTCGGCCGTCACGAAATCGTTAAGCGGCAATTCGTAGCCCGCAGCCATGTTCATGGTGGCATAGAAGACGTCAGACTCATAACGAGCGCAATCACCATCCTCGGCAAAGTTGGCGGCAAAGTCGCTGCTGGCGCGCCCCAGGCGAACGGCACCCTCGCCGTAAAAGCCGCTCTCAAAGCGATAACGGGCCGCCAAGCCGACGCCAAAGTAACTCAGATCGGTGCTGTTCTTGGCGATGTCGCCCTCGGAATTGCCCCATCCGCTTTCCACAAAGCTCGCAAAGGTAAGATTGCCTTGCTGCACTGCGGCGCCGGCAAGCAGCGTAAAGCCCGAAACATCCACGCCTGACAACGCGTCGTAGTGCATGGAACTCCCCTGCATGACCGCAAAGGCGTTGAGACCTTGTTTGCTGCGGGCGGCAAATTCCATGGTCGCCAAACCGTCGTCGGCCACAAATTCGGCCCCCTGACGCACAAAGGCGGCCGTGCCGAAAAGCGACTCACTCAAACTTGAGGCCGATTCAGTTGCCTGCACTTTGGCCGAAGCAATCACATCCGAGTCAGTCGTCAACGCGTTATCCTCGCCACTTTCAACCGTAAAGTCGACGTTTTGCGCGACTTTCTTGATAAAAGTCCCTCGCAGTTCAACAGTGGCATACTTAACCGACAAATTTGCTCCATCAACGGCCTCAATCAACTTGCCTTGTTCAAGCACTTCGGCACCGCGGATCACAATGGTGGCGTCGCTGAGCGTCGACTTACCGTCCGTGAGCGTCAAGACGCTTTGCGTTTTGTTCTGCTCGAACAGCGTCAAATCCAGCGTTTCAAAGCCGGCAATTGTGCCCGCTTCATTGTGCCCGGCAAGAACCAGAGTGTTTCCGGCAGTCTGCATATCCACGGGCAATGAGCCGGAGTTCGATGACACCCCACTGACAGCGCCGGTGACCGTCGCGTTGTTCATCACCACCCGGTTATTGCTGTAGACACTTGAATAGTCGCTCCCGAGAAAGCGCATTGACCCAGCATTGGCACCGACCACGGCCATCACATCGCCGTCAACAACCGTACCCTCGGTCAAAATCACCGTATTGCCCCCGGCATTGATGTGAGAACCCTGGAGGTTCGCGCCGGTCACGTCACCCTTGATAGTGGAACTCGAAATCACAACGACATTGCCCTCGGCGTTCACCGATCCCGATGAATTCCGATTTTCCACCAGAGCTCCGGTGATCGATCCGGTCAAATCAATGCCGGAGACTTCGACTCTGTTTCCGGAAGCGTTCGCCTCCCCCGACCATTGAAGCGTCGTCACTTGTGCGCCGTAAAGTGTGCCGTTTACCGCCTTTACCGCCGTATCCTTCCCTGAGACAACCACAAGATTGCCTCCGGCAGCAGCTCTCGTTTGTGCCTGCGCAACTGCGCCGGACAACAGAAGTGAAACGGGACTGTCGGCAGCGACACCTTCCAGGCTCAATTGAACCCGATTGTTGTCGGCAACAGCGGTCGAATCTTGTGCAACCGCCGTTGCTCGTCCGCCATAAATACCCAAGGACGATGACTGACCGACCGAACCGGAGATGCTTCCCGTCACCAGATTTCCCGAAGCGCTTGCCTGTGCGGACTGTGAATCGCCGCTTGCACCTCCGGCCATTGCAAGGCCTCCTTGAATATCCAGAGTGGAATTCGATACCGAGGTTGCAATCTCAAATGTCAGACGATTGCCGTCGGCAGACGAAACGGCTTTCTGTCCGTAGGCCGCGGCACTGCCGGCAATCATGGATATGAACGAATCACTGACACTTTCGAAACGTCCCGACACTGCATTATCGGAGGCACTTGCCCGAGCGGACAAGAACAGTGAAGCAGCGTTTGCTAATCCGGTGACCGACATTCCTCCTGTCACCGCAAAATGCTGGCTGGATAACAAAGAAGAAACATCAAAAGTCAGGCGATTGCTGTCGGCGGCCGCAACAGCATTCTGCCCATAGGCCAGGGCATTGCCTGCAACCAAATTCACGTAGTCCGTAGACTGACTATTGACGCTTCCGAAAACTCCCGACAACTCATTACCCGAAGCGCTTGCCTGCGCGGACAAAGACAATGGATCACCCATTTCGTTTCCGGCACTTGACACCCCTCCCTGAATGTCAATGATCGGAACTGACGACGAAGCGACAATCTCGTCAATCTCAATTGTTGTACTGTTACCGTCGGCAACCGAAACGGCATCTTGCCCGGTAGCCTCGGCCTTACCCGCAGCGATGGTGATATCCGAATCACCATGGACGGTTCCGAAAACGACCGACAGTTCATTACCGGAAGCAATAGCCTGTGCCGATGTCTGCTCGGACATGGAGGCCGGCCATGTCTCGGCTCGAGCACCATACAAATTCAATCGCTCAGCCGAAAGCTCATCAAAACGAACGGCAACGCGATTGTTCAAGGCCTCAGCCGACTCGCCGGAAACCTGAGCCCCGTAGATAGCCATTTCCTGGGCGCTCACATTGCCGATTTGCATATTGACCCGTGAACCGTAGGCCGCCCCTGTCGGACCGTCAACGAGGGAAGCGTAAAACTGTGTGATTCCCTCACCCGGAGAAGACGAAGCTATGAGCTCGTCAGCAATCACATTCAGTTCATTGCCTTGGGCCAGTGCACTTGCGTACGATTCAACCGAGGCCCCGACCCAGCGTCCGGAAGCTGTAATGGTTTTTGCCTCAACGCTCAGCGTGTTGTCGGAAGCCTGAGCAGCCCCCCAAGCAGAGACTTCGGCTCCCGCCATACGCATTTGAGCGGCGATCCACATCTCTTCAAAGGCGTCGGCCATGATCGTTAGCGAGTTTCTGGAGGCAATCGCTTCGCACCCTTCGCAAGCAGCACTAACCCGAGCACCGTGAGCAGATCGCATGAGCTTGATGTCACCAGTCACGACAACGTGATTGTCCTCAGCCTGTGCCACGCTGCCTTGCGGGCCGCTCACCCAAACGTCGGCACCTGTTATTCGATCCAGAATCAAGGTGCTTGAATCGTCAAGCGCCAGATTGACCGTATTACCCCGGCCCAAAGCGCGAACCGCGTGATCCTCGGAACGTGCGGAGACTTCTGCGCCGATAAGGTGGTCGAGGTAAAAGCTTGGAGATTGTCTCAACGTTAACGTCAGGCTGTTGTGAACTGCCGAAGCCTCCCGAGTACCGGCCACCTCCACTGCCATAGCTGAAGCCCCGTAGGGAAACGTGCTCTCGTCAAGCTTCAGGTCAACATCCTTCAGAGCCGGAGCTTCGCCGCTTTCTTGTGCACCGATGATTTCGTTCGCGCGGACTTGCGTCCATGACGCCGCTGTTGCCCCGTGTCCCAGAGTTGCCAAAACAGAAACCACAGCTAAAGCAATCAAAGAAGGTCTATTCATTTCACTAACCGGAAAAAGATCGCGTTGATTCCTCGAATGTCAGTCAATCAAAACCGAAATTCGACCATGCGATGCACAAAATTGAAGAGTTGAAAAGCGACGAATTGCAAAAATTATTATGTCGCGAAATATTCGCGTCATTCTTTACTAGGCCGCTTTTTTAACGACAAATATGTTGCTGACAGCGTATTTTGCCCGCGATCCTACTATTGCAACAAAAAGCAAGCCGCCGCTAATCATTCAATATTGCAAAAAACAACAGCGACAATGTTTCGACATACTTGCCAAGCACCTAAAATTCTGGTTTTGTTGTTTCTTTCTAATTTTGCCCGATAAATTTCCATGCCCCGACACACGCTTCTGGCCTCCGCAGTCCTTTTGGCCATGACATTTCAGGCTCATGCCTGGACTATTGACTCCGATTCCTGGTTTTACGCCGATCAAGTGTTGACCGGCTCTCAATCCGCTTCCGAACCGATTGAAACCTCGCTTTTTCCGCTGCAAGATTCCGGTGTCGGCGGCATGAACAATCTGAACGTGACGGCAAGGGCTGCTCATGACCTTGTCGGGAACGAAATTCGTCTTTCCAATACGACGTTTATCGTCGATCGTCCCCTCGGAGCCAAACTTAATGCCGGCACTCTTTCGGCCGTGTACCTCACGGGCTCCTCGGACATCGGCACGCTTGTCGCCGCAAACAACACGCTGCGACTGTCGGGGGCTCTGAGCGACGACGCTGATACCTACCGCGTCTCCACCGTACTGATCACGGGGCAGTACAGCGCGCCGACTTCGATTGACACGGTTTCTGCAACGGGCAACGTTTTGGACATCCGGTCAGCCGACATGGCCTACACCGATCGACGCACCCTACCCACCATCAGCAGCGTTCGATCCGAAGGTGATGTTCAGATTAAGCGTTTCGTTGCCGAGAACAACGCCGTGCGAATTGCCGACTCCACTCTTTCCGTCAACGTGCTTGGCGTTGGCGCGAGCGTCACTGAAAGCGCTCAAACAATTGGCAACTCCATCGCGATCCAGGATTCCGCGTTCCTCGGTGACCGTAGCTTTGATGTCGCCGCCGTCAGTATGCTCGGCTCAGACACAGGATCCCTTGCGTCTCAACAAAGCTCCGTCGTCATCAGCAACGTGACGCTTGACGGGCAGTCATCCTATTCGATTGAAGCGGATCATCTCCAATCGGCAATCTCGGTCTTCTCGTCTGACGCCAGCGTGATACTCGATAATTTTCAAACCGACGCGAACGCCACAGGACATATCTATGCAAGCCGCGTGCAGGGACGTCACAATGCCGAGGCTTTAAACGGCCGTCTCGACATCCGACACTCCTCAGTCACAGGCACGATGAGAGGCTCGCTTGTTTCGCTTTCTTTGTTGTACGGCGATACGTCTTTTGGTTCCGTTGTAGCTCACAACAATGCTCTGGAAGTAAGCGACAGCACGTTGGGTGAGAATTTGTCCGAAGACTCTGCCACCGCATACGGCGTCGAAGCAACCAGCGGAACTCCGGCTTCGTTCGAACTGCACTCCAACCGTGTTTCCATCAGCGACTCGACCATTCAAGGCAGTTGGCAAATCGTCGGTGCTTCAGCTTCCGGTGACGTTGACTTTTTCAACCCTCAGCAATCAACTGCCGTCTTTACGAACAACGCGGTCATCCTTTCCAACGTGAAAATGCAGGAAGGCGACGCGGATATTTCCGGTATCAGTGCCGAGAATCTCCTATCGGCGCAAGCAGTCGGAACGACCATTCAGATTGCGGGCTCCGAAGTCAGCTCGGTCTACGGCGTCAGACTCAATTCCGTTGATTCAGCTTCTATAGAAAACACGACCGTCGCCGTTACTGACCACTCCGTCATGAACACGATCATCGGCGTTTCAGCCAGAAGCAGCGATCGTGTCGATATCGTCAACACCTCCATTGTCATCGCCGATTCGACTGTTAAGGGAACCGTATCGCTTGCCCGATTGGGAGGCGAAACGTCTTTGGGGACCTCTTCGGGCAATACGCTGACGCTTTCCAACGCAACCGTAGGCAGCGTCATGGGTGTATACGGCGGCCACAGCTCACAGGACTCATTCGGTGAGGACAGCCGCCTCATCCTGTCCGGAAACAACACCGTTGAAAATTACCTCACGCATTTTGACAACGTCGACTTCTACGTCACAAAAGAAAATGCCTCAGCTCCGATCCTGACGCTCGGTGCGACCAGTCAAGACGATCTGTCCGTCAGCACACTCAATGGAAACGACTCTAGCATTTGGGACTTGTCCGATACTTCCGTCAACATTCATGTCAGCGGCCTGAATCCGGGTGACAGCTTTGAACTCATCGACCTTGCCGAAGGCCAGACGATAGCAGTTTCCAAGGACACCGTCTTTAGCAAGTCGGACACTTTCACGACCGAATCGTGGAACGTTGCCGAGGACTCGACGCTGAGCGGCACGATCTCAAGTGACACGCTCAAAGACATTCTCGACGCAAGCTCCTACCGCAAATCAGCTAATCCGAGCGCTTCAACTTTGTCGGAAAGCATTCTCGGTTCGATGGCAATGATCAGCCAGGCAACCGAATTCGTTGCCGATGAAGGCCTGCTGATGGCAGAGTCGTCGGCCCGTTCTGATGCAACGACGCTTTTCGGCGCCATGTACGGCGGAAAGTCCTCTTATGACACCGCAGGCGACCTGGATCTTGACAGCATGCACCTGATTGTCGGCGCTTCGACCCGTGTTTCCGACACGGTGCTTGCCGCATTCTTCGAAGCGGGCTGGGGCGACTCGGACAATCGCTACGGAACCTCAAGCGGCAATGCCGATCACGATTACTACGGCGTCGGTCTGGCGTTGCGGCACTTTGTGAGCGACACGTTCTTCCTGGACGCCTCACTGCACGGCGGTATGTCTTCCACCGACTATTCCGGCCGCTTTGCCTCTTCCGGAGCCACGTTTGACGACAATTCACTCTTTGCCGCAGCGCACCTCGGAGCCGGCATGCGATTCGCGCTCACGGATACGCTTATGACGGAAGTCTACGGACGCTACGCTCTTAACTGGCTTTCCTCGGAGAGCATCCGTATTGACGCTGCCGATCGCTCGACTCTGGAATACGACGACGTCTTCGTTCACACGCTGCGCTTCGGTACCCGCCTACGCCATCAACTGACCGATCAGTTTGCCTGGAGCGCCGGTCTTGCTTACGAGCGCACGCTGCAGTCCGACCTCAAAGCCGATGTCAATACTCTGGCTATTGACGGCGTCTCGCTAGAAGGCAATACGGGCGTCGGAGAACTCTCGGCAACCTATCGAAAGAGTGCCGATTCGCCTTGGGCTGCTTCTATTGCGCTCAAAGGCTACGTCGGTCAACGTCAGGGTGCCGCCGGCCAAGTTCGTCTCGACTATCGTTTCTAAGATTTTCGCCATGCAGAGCCTGGGATCGGGGCTGATCCTTGGCTAACGAAAGCTTGGTCCAAGCAAAACGCCGCTTCAAAAGACTGTCCTCTCGAGGCTTTTGCGAAGCGGCGTTTTCTTTGGCACCGCCAAAGCCAACCCCGTATCCGGCATTGAGCTTTCGGACAAAAAGGACATCAAAAGATCCCGAGCTTAGCGTCCCGCCTCCCACTCATATCGAAGTTCTTTAACGAGTGCGGAATCGTCTTCTTCGGTTCGCTATTCAACTTGTTCCGTCTGTTCATTCATTTTTTCTAAAAAAGTTACATCGCATCGGCTACCGAAAACAATGTTGTCTGCTTTCGCTACTGAAATGTCCTTTTATTCGCAATTTTCCGTTACGGATTTTGCCGATGCAATTTACTCGCAAATTTCCGTAATAAGGATTTCGCGCTCGAAGATCCGTTTTTTGCTCTTTGGATTCGTCGTTCGAAACAACAGGCAGCAATCGGCCTTTCGCCTGTCGGTAAATAACACAAATACTCGGCTCCTTGGTCCCGACCATCGAGGTAATTCTTAGCTAATTGTCTCTATAAAAAAGGCTGCAAACCGAAGTCTGCAGCCTTCGTTGGGTCAAGTTTTAGGCAAAACGACTACTTAGCCGCAGCAGCGGTTTCAGCCGCGATGTGACCGAACACGAGAGCATCGGGAACAGCGTTGCAGCCGACGCGGTTCGTGCCATGAATGGCACCCGTGACTTCACCGGCAGCATAGAGACCCGGAATAACCTTCCCGGCCTTGTTGATGACCTGTGCCTTGGTGTTGATCTGCACGCCGCCCATCGTGTGGTGCACGGAAGGCGTCATCAGCGTGGCGTAGTACGGACCGCCTTCGTCAAGACGGTGTTCGTCCATGCAGGTCGGGCGTCCCATTTCGTCGCCCGTTCCCTTCTTGCAGAATTCGTTCCACTTCTTGACTGTCTCAACAAGGTTGGCGGCGTTGATGCCTGCCTTCTTGGCAAGTTCTTCAAGCGTATCGGCCTTGTAAGACTTGCCCGAAGCCAGAATGTCTTCGACCTTGACGCCATAAGCGTTGCGTCCGTCCTTATCGATCAAGGCACGTTTGGCCGACGAAATCACAAAGAAAAGTCCGTCCTTTTGAGCGAGATTGGCCTTGGCGAGCACGTCACGACGTTCGGACTCGTTGACGTAGCGTTTGCCGTCGCGGTTGACATAAATGCAGGAGTTTTCGCCGAGCTTGAAGCTCGTCGCGCCGGTCTGCGGGTCACCGGCCGGGAACAACTGAATCCAGCCCATCTGCACCAGATTGGCACCGACCTGCTTGGCCATCGTGATGCCGTCGCCGGTGGCCGACGGAAGATTCGTGGTCGGTGTGGTCTTGCCGAGCTTCTTACCCCACAGTTCGTCGTAGGCATTACGCATTTCGACGTTTGCACCGAAGCCGCCGGTTGCCAGTATGACGCCGTTCTTGGCGTTGACAACGTACTTGCGGCCCTTTTCGTCACCGCCGATTGCCTGGGCCTTGACGCCGACGACGCGTCCGTCCTTAACGATGAGTTCGTTGGCCTTGGTGCTCAGTTCGATCGTCACCGGAAGCTTCTTATCCTTGATGTATGCAAGGAAAGTATCGATATAGCCCACACCGGACTTGAAATTTTGAGCGCGGTTGGAGCGCGGCCACAAAGCACCGACAAACTGCGTGGCCTTGTCACGCCACACAAAGCCAATCTTCTCGAGCTGCTTCATGACGTTGCCGGTGTTCTGAGTGAGCGTATAGACAAGCGCCAAATCCGCCTTGTAGTCACCGGACTTCCAGGTCTGAAGTGCATGGAATTCCGGAGAGTCAAAAAGAACGGTTTCTTTCTTGTCGTTATAGGCCTTCCACTGCTTGGAAACCTTGCCGATCAATTCTTTGTGCAGATCGGACTTGGGTTTTTCGGCCAAGATGCCTTCGACGATCTTGCGCTGACCTTCGGTCATCTTGATATGGCTCTGGTTAACATTGGCCGAATTAAAGCAGCCGCCGCACACGCTCGTATTGCCGCCCGCAAAGCCGTTCTTTTCGAGAACAATCACTTTCTTTCCGGCTTCAGCAGCGGTCACGGCAGCCGACAAACCTGCACCACCCGCACCGATGATGACGATATCGGCGTCCAGCGTCTTGGTATCCGTCAGCAGTGCCGGCTGCGGCACTTCCTTTTCGAACTTAGTGACGTCCAAACCGGCCTTTTTCAGACACTGGCTGACGGCGTCCTTGATGGCAAAGCTCGAGAGCGTGGCACCCGAAATGGCGTCGACTTCTACGCTTTGATACTTGATGATGTCGGGAATCAGTTTCGTCTTGGTCAGGTCAGCCACAGGATGCGTTTCGGACCAATCCACAATCTTGATGTCAGCAATTGCATCGTTTTTAATCGTGACCTGCACATTGATCGAGCCGTTGCGGCCCACGGAACTGGCGGTGTAGACGCCGTCCTTGGCAAATGCCGTCACCGGTGCAGCCATCGAAGCAGCCAAAGCAGCCGATACGGCCAGAGTCGCGAGTTTAGGAATCATATCGCCTCTCCTTTTCTAACTTTCTTTAACGGCAAGCTGTCGACATCTCGTGCCGACAGCCGCCAACAGATAGAGTTTGACGCGGAGCCACATCAAATGTAAGCAAAATCGACAAGGAAAAATACTGTGCTTTTTTGTCCCAATCGGCACAAAATGGAAACTCGTTCTTCTACCCAAGCAGTTACCTCTTGCAGCGCACAGAATTCGCAACCTCGAAATGGCAGAAATTGCAACGTTGTCTGCTGGAGCCGTCTGCTGATAAATCAGCAATTCGTTAAAAGGTCGCAAGAACTCCCAGTTCCTTCAGCGCTTTGCAAACTCTGCGTGCATCAGAATTACTCAATCGCCCGTACAGGAAACTTTCCTGCATCCTTGCAAGCGGTATCTGAGCCAGTTTGGAACAACGCGCCACAGAAGGCTTCGGTAAACCCGCCTTCGCCCAGTCTTTCAGAAAGATTTCTCCGGGGACTCCTGGTCTCGGAGCATGAGAAGTCACTTTTACAGATAGGACGAGAACGCTGTCTCCAAACTGTTTCGGCGAAATGACAACCACCGGCCTCCGCTTGAAAACTCCTGGTTTATCGTCAAATTCAAAAGCTACTTGGCGAATTTCAAATGGAAGCGGAGCGTCAATCTTAGTAGTCATCTTCGCCTTCCTCATCGTCATCGTCGCGCCATTCCTTAGGCATGATCAGCTTTCCGTTTTCCTCTCTAGCTGTCAAAATCAACGGAGAATCCCAATTGACCACAGGACGAGGTTCGACCCTAACGTCGTACGGAAAGCCTCCCGTGGCAATAAATTTGCGAATCATTGATTTGACGATAGTCACCGCAGGTATTCCGAGTTCTTCGGCCAAGCGTGTCAACTCTTCTTTATCCGAAGCAGGAATTTTCATATTAAAACTTACTAGCCCCGACATAAGATGTTCCTCAGTAAGAAGATAAAATTACTACTAAATATACCGTCATTGTACCTTTTATATCTACTTTTTAAACCGCCACTGTTCGAAAAAATTGACTCCACAATATTGTGTGTTTTCTTTTCGGTGTGCCTTGTCTGACGCCGTCCGTCGATACAATGGACCGACTATTCATGTTAACTGCAAGGTCCTCGTATGTCTTCTGCGTTCGCCTATCCTCTGCGCCTGCCCGGCTGGAAACTTGCCGTGCACCTCGGCTTGTCGATCAAAACCGAAGTGTTGGTGGTTTTCGACAAGGAAACGCAACACTTCGAGGCACGTTGCTACGACTTTGACCGCAAGCACCCGATCCAGGCCTGTGGTCCGGACGTACCGTCCTTGCAAAAGGCTCTGGATGCAGAATTTCATGCGGCGCTCAAAAAGGCCTTTCCCAAGGAGCCTCTGATGCAGCCGCACCTGCTGGTGAAACTTTCCTTGGTGCCAAACCTGCCGGAAAAATCATCCTCGCCCGCTGCCGAGAAAATGCCGATGTTGCCGCGTTGCTGTTCGGCAAGAGCGTTCGTGCGATCGGACGAGTGAATTGAGACCCTCAAATGCTCAGGCCCCATCTTCGTTTCACACCGGATTCAGACCGGCCGTGTGAGACCGACCAATGAACCTCAGACGGCTTTCCAAGCCACAAAACGTCGTTCCGACTCACTGAAAACAAGCGCAAGGCGGCACAGTTCTTTGTGTCGCAGCGATTCGCCGTAATGCCGAGACTTAATTTGTTCAACGGCGACATCCAACAACCTCGGAACCTCTGTCTCCGTTTTGGCATATTTGAGTTCAAAGACCCACCGCCTCTTGTCTGTCTCAACTTCGATGTCGCTTCGACCGTAAGCATTGTGTTTTTCGACAGTCGGTTCGAGTAGCGCTCCGAGAAGCAGCATAACCAAATGGCTGCCGCAGGTCGCTTCGTCCTTAATCGGATAGGCCTGATAATTCAGGCGCGAAAACGCCCGATTAAAGGCGTCAACAACCTCCTCCGCACCTTTCGTATCAAGAAGCTGCTCCCAGAACAGCAACGATCTCTTCAGCTCGACATCGCCTGCAGTCATCTGTTGGGCATAGAGTCGGCCCATGGAGTTGTAGACCTCTCTGTTCGGATATCCCAGCAATACGGCCGAATCGGACAAGGCTTTTTTGATTGTCAGATAACCGGCCTGATTGAGCATCACCTCAAGCGACACATCGGAAACATTTCGGTTCGGCGTAGCCAACTCTTCCAAAGCAACCGGAACAGGCGTGTCAAAGTCCGCGGGATCGCGCAGACTGTGATGCTTCAGATACTGCATCAGAACAGTCGGCAATCCGCCGGTTGCGGACCAATAGTCTTTGAAACCTCGTTGAGGTTGAGCCAAAAAACTCAAGACTGACCACGGGCAATAAACCGTTTGACTCGCTGTTTCTTCAAAACAAAAACCGTTGTAGTTGAGCTTCAGCTCATTGAGCAATTCCGGTTTAGAAATACCAAGGTCTCGCGACGCTTTCTCAATATGCGGACCGAAATAGTGATTGATTTCAGACTCGGTATAACCGAGCAACGCACCATACTGCGGCAGCATCGAAATGTCGACGATATTATTGAAAGCAGAAAAGATACTCGTGCTGCTGAATTTCATGATGCCGGTCATGAAGAAGAAGCGAAACCGCGATTCAAATTGTTTGATCGCCGCGTAAAAGACGCCGAGCTCTTCTCGCACGAGGTTGAAAAGCTCGGGCTTGTGCATCAACTTTGTAAGCGGCGTATCGTACTCGTCAATAAGAAGAACAATGCTGCGCGTTTCCAGTTCTTTGAGCCAGGCTTTGAATTGATCCCAAAACAAAACCGGACTTTGTCTATCAACCGAAAAACCCAACGGTGCAAAGCACGACTGAATATTGCTGTGCAGCGCCGCACAAAATTCCTCTGGTCCGTCGAACTCTTTGAAGCCTGAGAAGTCCAGACGGATCACCGGATAGGTTTTGTCGTTCCAGAGCCTCTCTATCGCCAGACCTTGAAAATCTCGCGTGCCATGACTGAAAAGAGAAGCAAACGTCGACACTAGAAGCGTCTTTCCGAAGCGTCGAGGACGAACCAACAATACTTGTCGGGTCACATTGCAAATTTGGAAAATCAGCTCCGTTTTGTCGACATAGATGCTGTTATCGGAACGTATCGTCTCGAACTCAGCGTAGCCAAGCGGAAGGTTTTGCTCTTCGAAACTGTTTCCCATCTGATTGCTCTTCCGGTTATGTTTTTTCCGGCGCATCCGACACGGTCTTCCTGCTTGAGACACAAGGACAAGACTGACAACAAAAAAACACTGTCGGAATAGGAAATCTTGCCGTTTCAGAATGGATTGGTATGATGCGCCGAATTCTAACGGTACGGACAAACTTTGTCCTGCGTTTTTTATTTTGATATCTTCACCGAACTCGGTGCTCGCTATGCTGGATTCCGTCAGCTTCAAGTACTTCCTGGGCGCACTCATTTCCCTGGTGGTCATCACCAATCCGCTTTCTAAAATTCCACTCTTCATGAGCCTTGCCGCAGGCATGACCCACGAGCAGAGAAAACAACAGGCCAATCTCGCTGCCATCTATTCGTTTGCGGTGATGTTTGTGAGCCTCATCGGCGGCAACCTGATTCTTTCCTTTTTCGGGATCAGCTTCGGCGCCATGCGTGTCGCGGGCGGTTTCGTGATTGCCATCATCGGCACGCAAATGCTTTTCGGCGGTCAAGGTCCCAACAACGCCCCTGCCGTCCAACGCGGTAAAGAAGACTATTCGTTCTTCCCGCTTGCGATGCCGGGCATTGCAGGTCCCGGCACCATTGCCGTCGTGATCGGCTACTCAACCAAAATCGCCGAAGCGCCCGAATTGACCTCCATGGCAGAAACGTTTCTTCTTACCACGCTTGCCATTTTGGTCACCAGCATCATTGCCTGGGTCACTCTGCGCTCAAGCGAATACTGCGCTTCCCGCATGGGTCCTTCGGGTATGGCCGTTTTCAGCAAACTCATCGGCTTTTTCCTGATCTGCATCGGGGTGCAGTTCATGGGATCCGGTGCCAGGGCCTTTATTGCCGGCGGCTAGCAACTTTCCTAAAAAAATCAAGAAAAGGCTCCATGAAACGATTTGCGACGGACGTACATACGAATTTTGAGTAAAGTTCACACTGTTTCCCGCTCTGAGCGTTCTGCTTATCGGGCTCAAGTCCAGTCTCTTTGGCGAGCTGGCCACTGTGGTGTCGAGATTGCAGTCGCCCGCAGTGACATTACAGCCCCGTTGGTGAAACCTTCGGGGCTTTGCTTTGTCCATGCTCAGATTTTCTGTGCGCAAGAACGACGTTTCGTTGCCTGGCAGGAAGTTAAGTCCAACTGAAAAATTCCGAGCCGCCGGGACCCACTTCAATCCGGCGACTCGGAAATTAACCTCATTGATTCAGACGCGAATCAGGCCTTGTCCAGATTCACGATTTCGTAGTTTTCGCTACCCAATCCGATTTCTCGCATAGACGAAAGCTGACGTAATCCATGACGCGATTCGATGCGTTCGCGCAACGGAGCACTTGCTTCTCCCAGATCGTAAACAGCATCAACCGAGGCCTGTTCCACCGCCAGAAGATCAAGCGAAGCAAAGATCCCGATATCGGGCACTCGCGGAGCCTCAGCGGACGTTCCAGCACAGTCACAGTCCACGCTCATACGGCGCAGCACGTTGACGTAGCAAACATGGCCCTTGAAGTGGTCTGTAATGCCTTTGGTGGCATCAACCATGTTTTCCATAAATTCGCGTCCGGTAATACCCCACTGCTGACCGGTAGCCCCGGCGTGCAGCTGCTTCTTACCTGTGTGCGCGTCGGCGCAACCGATGGAGATGTTCTTGTTCGAGCCGCCGAAGCCGCCCATCGTGTGGCCTTTGAAGTGAGTCAGCGTCAAGAGGCTGTCGTACTTGAGCAGTCCCTTGCCGACACTGATTTCCTTGATGTGTTTGACCCCTTTCACAGGAATCATGGCTGTTCCCTCGGCATCCATGATGTCCACCGGAGCAAACGTCCAACCGTTGACTTTGAGCGTATCGAGGTGCTTTGCCGTCGTATCGCGATCGCCCGGATAGTAGGTGTTGGTCTCAACGATCGTGGCGTTTTTGATGTCGTTAGCCAATAATTCCTTAACCCATTCGCGCGGCAGAATGTTGGGACCGCCCTTTTCGCCGGTGTGCAGCTTCACCGCCACCTTGCCGGTGAGAACGGACGAAACCTTGGCAACGATCCTGCGTAAGCCGTCGGCCGACAAATCACGCGTGAAATAGACCACGGACTTCGGACCCGAGCGCTTGGCAAGCGGCACATTCACAACGCTGCCGTCATCGACCTTGGCTACGGCACGCACCGCCTTGCCCGCCTTTTCTTCCGCGGATGACGTAAGCGGCAACCCGGCTGCCACACCTGCGGCCATCGCGCCGCCGATCAATACTCTGCGCTTCATTGTGTTTTTCCTCCAATCGACAGAATGCCGTTGGGGTTATTTTCCGCTGTCGGTCGTTTGTCGTCATGGCAAAAAATCTCAATAGGTTGCGTTTTTGACCCAAACGCAGACTTCCTTTGACTCGCAGGACCGCTTCTCTGCCTGTTCCTGACCGAAGTAAACTTCTTCGGACGATTCTTTACTTTCCTAACCGCCCGTCGGTTCAGCATCACAGGAAAACGCCATGGATTCCGCCATCCTCTCTGAAATGATCGAAACACGTCGCCGACTCCACCAGCATCCGGAAGAAGGCTGGACAGAGTTCGAAACGACGTGGCTCGTCTACAACCGTCTCAAGGCACTCGGTTGCGAATCGGTTCTCACTGGCACGCGGCTGATCAATCCGGACTGCGTTCTCGGTCGCTCCGAAGCATTGGTCGAAAAAGCCGTGAACCGAGCCATTGCGGCGGGAGTTCCGGCCGAATTCATCGACGAAATCGAAGGCTACACAGGCGCGGCCGCCGTTATCGACACCGGTCGTCCCGGTCCAGTCTTGGCGCTGCGTTTTGACATGGACGCCTTATGTGTAGAAGAATCGACCGATCCCGAACATCTTCCCAACAAGCAAGGCTTTTGTTCTCAGTACGCCGGCTTGATGCACGCCTGCGGGCACGACGCGCATACGGCTTTGGGGCTGGCTGTCGCCCGCTGGATCATGGAAAACCGCGAGCGCCTGACGGGCGTCATCAAACTCATATTTCAGCCAGCCGAAGAAGGCGTGCGCGGCGCCAACGCGATCGTGGGCTCTGGCTTTGTCGACGACGTGGATGTGATCCTTGCCTCGCACTGCGGAGGCGCCATCAAGTCAAAGCAGATCGGACTCGTCTACGACGGTCTTTTGGCCAGCACCAAGTTTGATATCCGTTTTACGGGGGTGCCGTCGCATGCCGGCAACCAGCCGCAAGCCGGCAAAAACGCGCTTCTTGCTGCCTGCAGCACCTGTCTGCAAATGGCCGGCATTCCGCGACACGGCGACGGTGCCACTCGCGTGTCTCTTGGCAAACTCAACGCCGGCGAAGGTCGCAATATCACACCGGCCCACGCCTACATCCAAGCCGAAGTGCGCGGTCAGACGCCGGAGATCAACGACTTTCTCTGCCGCAATGTTGAGCATATCGTCAAAGGCAATGCCGAGGCCTATCAGGTTCAATACGAGCTTGAACGCGTGGGCGAAGCCACCACGATCGTTCCCTGCCCGGACATTCTCGAAGCCATAAGCGACGTAGCGCGCCAAACAGAGGGTGTGGCCGACGTCGTCGAACTGCGCAAACCGTCGGGCAGCGAAGACTATTCGCTCATGCTCAAACGCGTCGTCGAGCGCGGCGGACGCGGCGCGATGTTCCGTTGGGGCTGCAGGCATCACGGACATCACAAGTCCGATTTCGACATTCAGGACACGGAAACGATGCCGGTAGCTTTCGGCGTCTTTACGGGCTGCGTTCTGCGTTTTAACGGCATTGAGTCGAGTGCGACGGACTGAAACTAGCAGTCACTGTAGTCCATCCACGCCTTGCACCTAAGGAACTTCGCCGCTTTTAGCAAAACGCAAATGGGCATTGTCGTTTCTGAAATCTGGCGGTGGTGTTATGGTTGTGTACAAAATTACGGCAAGCCTTGGTGGTGGCGGTGTGTTGGATTACGAGGTTTGTATGAGCATCGACAATAACTCCAACAATCCGTCTGTCGGAAGTAGCGCTAACAGTTACACAGCCAACGGAAAACGTTATGATTTCCAGGATGGCTAAATACACGCGAGCCTCGGCAGTAGTCGAACTACCGAGGCGCTTCACTTACGCGCCTAGCAGAGTAAGAAAAGGATCAGGAAAATCAGGATTTTCACGACCCGCCTTGCTATACTAGCGGAAGAAGATCGAAAGCTCATTTATCGTTCTTCCTTTAAGTGCCTCGGAACTGCAATTCCGGGGCATTTTGCTATGGTTTTGTCCCCGACGACTGGATGGCTACCACAGCAAAACCATCCAATTTTTGGCGAGCAATGAGCTAAATCTCGCCGGACATGGCGCTTATTCTACTGTGCCTGCATCTGGCTACTCAAGTGGCAAATAAGAGATTGTTTCGGCTCCTGTAATGCGGTAAGACGACCGTTTATCAAAAAGCGCCAAATCTACCGCACGCCTTTTGACATTTATTCGCTCT